>ERZ808042.91-NODE-91-length-86524-cov-7.886150_pt1 | contig 86524 bp, 75 predicted proteins | sample MGYA00380193_ERZ808042 | MGnify/ENA primary metagenome ERZ808042 (study PRJEB31490, sample SAMN06133401) | mouse gut metagenome | isolation source: M1_2 | host: mice | place: China: Chengdu | collected 2015-05 ...
GACACCGACGTGGCTTCCGAGATGATGAAGTACACCAAGAACAACATCCTGATCCAGTCCGCCCAGGCCATGCTGGCTCAGGCCAACCAGGTGCCTCAGGGCGTGCTGCAGCTGCTCCAGTAATTGGGACCCTGCTGTTCTTGGCAAAACCGCATAAAACCCATGGGGGCGGGCGAAAGCCCGCCCCCTTTTATCCTGAGAGAAAGGCGGTGGCCCCATGGCCGACCTCCACGTTCAATATGACCTGCGCCCCGCGTATTACGATCAATTTCACTGTCTGGCGGGGGACTGCCGCTACACCTGCTGCAAGGGCTGGCACATTGGCTTTGACAAAAAGGACTACTTGGACCTCAGGCGGCAGGAGGGCTCCCCGGAGCTGAGGGAGACCCTGCAAAAGATCGTCCGCCGGGTGAAAAAGGGCCCCAACGCCGGGCGCTGGTACGCCGAATTCGACCTGCCGGGCGGGCAGTGCCCCCTCCAGCGGGAGGACGGGCTGTGCACCCTCCAATTGGAGCGGGGCCCGGACGCTCTGCCGAAAGTCTGCCGGGTGTTTCCCCGGGGCCAGGATTACTCTGACGCGGCCTATCTGGAGCGGCGCCTGTCCCCCGCCTGCGAGGGGGTGCTGGAGCTGCTGTGGGACCTGCCGGATGGGGTGGATTTCGTGTCTGACCCCCTGCCCCGGGAGGAGTGTCGGGGGCTGTCCTTCAATACCCCCAGTCCCCTGATCTCCCGTTTCCAGGACGTGCGCTCCCTGTGCATCGACCTGCTCCAGGACCGGCGGTACGCCCTGCCCCAGCGCATTTTGCTGATGGGGCTGGCGCTGAAGGAGCTGGCGGACGGCGAGACGGACATAGACCGCTGGCTGGTCCGGGTGCGGGCCCTGGCGGACGACCCGGAGACGGCGGGCCAGCTGCGCCTGCCCGATTCGTCCCACGCGCTGTCCAAGTTCCTGATGAATGATCTGCGGCTGATGATGGAAACGGCGGCGCGGAGCGGCGACTTTATAAGCGTCCCCGCCGAGCTGATGGCGGCGCTGGGGGCGGAGATGACGCCGACGGACGCGGGCGCGGCCAGCCTCAATGTCCCGGAGGGGCCGTACCGGGCGGCCCAGGCCCGATATGAGGAGAACTTCAAGGATCGGGCTTATTTTATGGAAAACCTGATGGTGACGCTGTTTTTCAACCTGCAAGTGCCTGATCTGGGCGGGGCGGACAAGCTGTGGAAGAGCTATGTGGACTTCTGCAACCTGTACTCCTTCTACCGGTTCATGGCGGTGGCCTCCTGCCGGGACGGGGCGGCGGGGGACAAGGACGAGCTGTTCCGGATGATCGTGTGCGCCAGCCGGGGGCTGATGCACAACACGCCGCAAAAGACCAGGCTGCGGGACGAGTTCTTCCAGAACGACAGCGCCACCCTGGCCCACATGGCGATCCTGCTCAGCGGCTGAGGGCGGATCAGGCAAAATAAGAGCGGCATGGCGGATGGCCATGCCGCTCTTGCGTATAGTGGATTTTGAAGATATCTCTCTCTTGACGGCGGGTTCAAATTATGCCACAATATCAACAGAAGGAGGGATCTCCCATGCACAACGAGCTGACTCAAAAGGATATCGAGCTGATGCGCCAGGAGCTGGAGTACCGCCGGAGCGTGCTGCGCCCCCAGCTCATCGAGGACGTGCAGACCGCCCGGGCCTTTGGGGACCTGAGCGAGAATTTTGAATATAAAGCGGCCAAGCGGGACAAGAACCGCAACGACAGCCGGTGCCGCTACCTGGAGAACATGATTAAGACGGCGGTGGTGATCTCCGACCAGTCCAAGGAGGGGGCTGTGGGGCTGTACGACAAGGTCACCTTCTATGTGGAGGAGGATGACGAGGAGGTCACCTGCCAGATCGTCACCACCATGCGCCAGGACGCCCTGAAGGGGCTCATCAGCAAGGAGTCCCCGGTGGGCAGGGCGGTGCTGGGGCGGAAGGTGGGCGACCGGGCCACGGTGCAGGTCAGCGACAGCTACAGCTATGATGTGGTCATCCGGGCCATCGAGCCCGGGGAGGACACCGGCGAGGTCCCGCTGGTGGGCTTCTGAGGCAGCCCGGGCCGGACAATTGAATGGGGGGCGCCCGCCGCTCCCCAAAAGGAGATGGAGCGATATGAGCCGCGCCGCCCCCCAGCGCAACCCTGTCCTTCTGCCAGCGTCCGCCCTGTTTGGGCTGGCGCTGGTCATCTACGGCCTCTGCCAGGCTCCGCTGCCGGAGGTCCTGTCCGGCCTGTACACCATTTTTACGGTGGAGGACGTGCTCATCACCGACTATATGGCCATCGCGGGCATCGGCGCCGCCTTTGTCAACGCGGGGCTGGTCACCCTGGTCAGCACGGCCATCCTCTGGAGGTGGGACGACTCCCCCAACGGCGCCACCATGGTCACGGTGGGGCTGATGGCGGGCTTCTCCCTGTTCGGCAAGAATCTGGTCAATATGTGGCCCATCTTTTTTGGCACTGTGCTCTACGCTGTGGTTAAGAAGGAGAGCTTTGCCACCCACGTCAACCTGGCCCTGCGGGGCACGGCCCTGGCCCCCATGGTGAGCTTTATGGCGGTGCGGTTCCATCCCTGGCTGGGAGTGGCCGTCGGACTGGTGGTGGGCTTTCTTCTGCCGCCGGTGGCGGAGCACGCCCACCGGGTGCAAAACGGCATGAACCTGTACAGCGTGGGCTTTTCCTGCGGGCTGCTGGCCATGATGATGGTGCCCGCCTTCAAGGCGTTCGGCCTGAACCCCGCCTCCGCCCACCACTGGTCCACCGGCAACAACCTGCGGCTGGGGCTGGCGCTGGGGGCGCTGTGCGGCGCCTTCGTCATCGCCGGGCTGTGCCGGGGGCCAAAACCGGTGCTGAAAAAATACTGGGCGCTGCTGCGCACCTCCGGCCGGGTGCCCAGCGACTATGTGCGCACCTTCACCCCTGGGCCGGTGCTGGTGAACATGGGGGTGAACGGGCTGATTGCCACCGGCTACATCGTGCTCACCGGGGGGGATCTGAACGGGGCCACCATCGGGGCCATCTTCACCATCATCGGCTTTTCCGGCTACGGCAAGCACGCCTTCAACATCGTCCCCGTGATGGCGGGGGTGCTGCTGGGGAGCCTCACCAACCATGTGGACCCAAACAGCAGCTCCCTCCAGCTGGCGGGGCTGTTCGGTACCACCCTGGCCCCCTTTGCCGGCGTGTTCGGCTGGCCCTTCGGGGTGCTGGCCGGGCTGCTCCACTCCTCGGTGGTGCTCCAGGCCGGGCTGCCCCTGGAGGGGATGAACCTGTATAACAACGGGTTTTCCGGGGGCCTGGTGGCCATTGTGCTCTACCCCATCCTCAGCTCTCTGGTGGAGTGGCGCAGGCCGGTGCTGCTGGAGGAGGACCTGTACGCCATGTTTGAGTCCGACGAGCCCCAGCCCCCGGAGGAGCTGCCGGGGAAGGAGCGGCGGCTGGACAGGGACAGGCGGTCCGGCGGTGACCGGCGCTCCAGGCAGGAGGAGCACGGCGGAGAGGAGCGCCGCGGCGGCGGCGACAGGCGGTCCGGCGGTGACCGGCGGTCTGAAAGGGCGGAGCAGGGCCCTGAGGGACAGTGAGTCTGGGGGCATGCCGGACATCCGCCACGCCCGCCGGAGCGGGACAAAAACCACACAAGGCGGCGTCAAAGCGCCGGACCTCCGCAAGCTGCGGAGGTCCGGCGCTTTTGCCGCGCTTGAGGGGGAGATCCCCCGCCGGGCCGGCCCCTTAGTGGTTGTCGTTGACAAAGTCTTGGATGTGCTCCGCCATGGCCTCCGCGGCCTTTTGGGGAGAGCCCTCGCGCACCGCGTCATAAATCCGCCTGTGCATGTCCCAGATGGTCAAAACCTGTTTTTCTGTGCCGCTTTCGGGCTGGTCCAGGATGTGCTTGACCGAGATGGGACTGCTCAGCTGGCTGAGCACCCGGCTCATGATGGCGGCCACGGTGTTTTTCCCCGCGTAGGCAAGCTGGCAGTGGAACTCCGGGTCCAGGGCCAGAAATCCCTCCCAGTCCCTGGCGCGGACGCACTGCTCCATCTGGTCCAGGATGGCCTTGAGCGCGTCCAGGTCCGAGGGGACGCGGCGCTGGGCCGCCCAGCGGGCCACCGCCACGTCGTTGTGCATCCGGAACTCCCCCAGCTCCATCAGCGACACCTTCCCCACCTGGAGCATGGCGTCCAGGGACTGGGCCACCAGGTCGGTGGAGGGCTGCTGGACCACCGCGCCGCTCCCGCCGGGGACGGTGTGGATGAACCCGTCCCGCTCCAGCATCCGCAGGGCCTCGCGGACAGTGGGGCGGCTGCGCCCCATCACCTCCATCAAGGAGCGCTCAGAGGGGAGGCGGTCCCCCGGCTGGAGCTGCCCCTGGAGGACCAGCCCCTTGATCTGCTCGTAAATTGCCTCGCTGGCCCGCTGAGTCTCCACCGGGCGCAGGAGCTGTGCGGTCTGGCTGCGCTGTGTCTTTTTCTGCATTGGCCTTCTCATCTCCAGTCCGAAAATCCCGCCGTGTTGATTCAGTTTAGCATAATTTTCTTCAAATCTCAAGGGAGCAAAGGGGAGCGGCTGAATTTTCCCCTAGGATGGCCGGGGTTTAGGGGATGTGCACAAATTTAGACGGCGCTTTTTTGACGATCTGTGTATAGACAAGGGCGGGCTGCTCCCATATAATAGAACTAAGTTATCTGGTAAGACCAGATAACTAAGAATGTGAAATGGAGGGAGCGCCGTGTTGTTTGCTGGCGTCGACGTGGGCTCGGCCACCTCAAAATGCGTGCTGCTGCAAGACGGAGAGGTGGCGGGCAGCGCCCTGGTCCATATGGGCGTGGGCACCGGCGGGCCGGAGCGGGCCTATGCCGCCGCGCTGGAGGCGGCGGGGGCCGGAGCGGGGGACGTGGCCTTCTGCGTGGCCACGGGCTATGGGCGGGCGTCCTGGAAGGGGGCGGACCAGACTGTCAGCGAGCTTACCGCCCACGCCCTGGGCAGCCGCAGGCTCTTCCCAGGGGTGCGCACCGTCATCGACATCGGCGGACAGGACGCCAAGGTCATCCAGCTGGACGCCGCAGGCCGGATGGTGAGCTTTGCCATGAACGACAAATGCGCCGCCGGGACGGGCCGCTTCCTGGAGGTGATGGCGGGCGTGCTGCGCGTCCCCATCGGAGAGCTGGAGGCGCTGGCAGCTCAGGCGGAAAAGGCCGCCCCCATCTCCAGCACCTGCACGGTGTTCGCCGAGTCGGAGGTCATCTCACAGCTGGCGGCGGGCACTCCCGTGCCGGATGTGGTGGCGGGCATCTGCGCCTCGGCGGCCTCCCGGGTGGCGGCGCTGGCCAAGCGGGTGGGCGTCAAGGAACAGGTGTGCATGAGCGGCGGCGTGGCCCGGAACGGCGGCGTCCGGCGGGCGCTGGAGCGGGCGCTGGGCGTGCCCATCGCCTGGTCCCCCCAGGCCCAGCTGACAGGCGCCTTGGGCGCCGCGCTGTACGCCCGCCAGAAAATGGAGCAAACGCTCAGAGAGGAGAGGTAAGCATGGCCCAAGAAGTCAAAAAGCAGCGGACGCCCCCCGACCCCAACTCGGCAAAGTATAAGCTGGGCAAGATTGCGGCGGATGCCTACAAGGACGCCCTTGCCGCCAAGGCCCGGGGGGAGAAGGTGGCCTGGGTGTCCAGCAACTTCCCTGTGGAGATTCCGGAGACCCTGGGCATCGCCACCGTCTACCCAGAGAACCAGGCGGCGGGCATCGCCGCCCGGGGGGCGGGCGCCCGGATGTGCCAGGAGGCGGAGGCCGATGGCTATTCCAACGACATCTGCGCCTACGCCCGCATCAGCCTGGCCTACGCTAAGCTGAAGTCCTGCCCGGAGCAGGACGTGGCCATGCCCGACGTGCTGCTGTGCTGCAACAACATCTGCAACTGCATGATCAAGTGGTATGAGAACCTGTCCCGGGAGCTGAACGTGCCCCTTATCATGCTGGACATCCCCTTCAACCCGGACGATGAGGTATCCGACGCCCAGGTGGCCTATGTGAAGGGCCAATTCCTGGACGCCATCAAGCGGCTGGAGGAGATCACCGGCAAGAAGTGGAGTGACGAAAAGTTCCAGGAGGTCATGGAGAACTCCTGCCGCACCAGCCGGGCCTGGCTGGCCGCCACCGCCATGGCCCGGTACGCCCCCAGCCCCTTCAACGGCTTCGACCTCTTGAACCACATGGCCGTCATGGTCACCGCCCGGGGCAAGCCCGAGGCCGCAGAGGCCATGGAGACCCTTTTGCGGGAGTACCAGGAAAACCACGACGCCGGCAAGTCCACCTTCCGGGCCGAGGAGAAGTACCGCATCATGTTCGAGGGCATCGCCTGCTGGCCCTGGCTGCGGGTGACCTCCGCCGGGCTAAAGGGGAGGGGCGTCAACATGGTGACCACCATCTACGCCGACGCCTTCGGCTTCGACTACGACAGCTTCGACAACATGATCCGGGCCTACTGCAAGGTGCCCAACGCCATCAACCTGGAGACCGCCCGTGACAAGCGGGTGAAGCTGTGCAAGGACAACGGTGTGGAGGGCCTGCTGGTCCACACCAACCGCTCCTGCAAGCTGTGGAGCGGGTTCATGCCCGAGATGAGCCGTCAGATCGGCGAGAGGTGCGGCATCCCCGTGGTGTCCTTCGACGGCGATCAGGCCGACCCCCGCAACTTTTCCGAGGCCCAGTACGACACCCGGGTCCAGGGCCTGGCCGAGATCATGGAGCTCAGGAAAGGAGGGGAGCGTGCATGAGCGTGCGGGAGCTTTTACACCGCTTCCACACTGTGGCGGCGGACCCCCGGGGGCAGATGAAGGCGTATCTGGAGGCGGGGGAGAAGGTGGTGCTCACCGCCCCGGTGTACACGCCCGAGGAGATCGTCCACGCCATGGGGCTGGTGCCCATGGGGGCCTGGGGGGCGGACGTGCCCCTGGAGGGCGCGAAGCAGTACTTTCCGGCCTTCATCTGCTCCATCATGCAGTCCATCCTAGAGCTGGGCATGAAGGGGGTCTACGACGGTGCGTCGGCCATCGTCATCCCCTCCCTGTGCGACTCCCTGAAGTGCCTGGGGCAGAACTGGAAATACGCCGTCCCCGCCATCCCCTTCATCCCCATGACCTACCCCCAAAACCGCTGGGGCCAGGTGGGCACTGACTTCACCCGGGCGGGCTGCGAGCGTGTGATCGCGGATTTAGAGCGGGCTACGGGGGCCAAGTTCGACCCGGCCCGGCTGGCGGAGTCCATCAAGGTCTACAACGCCCACAACGCCGCCATGCGCCGGGCGGACGAGGCGCTGGCTGCCCACGCGGAGATCATTGCCGCCCAGCGCTCCGACATCTTCAAGAGCGCCTTCTTCATGAAAAAGGAGGAGCACACCGCCCTGGTGGAGGAGCTGCTGGAGGCGCTGGAATATGAGGAGCCCGGCGCGCCCAAGATAAAGGTGATGACCACCGGCATTTTGTGCGACAGCCCCGGCCTGCTGGACATTTTTGACGACCTGGGGCTGCACATCGCCGCCGACGACGTGGCCGCCCAGAGCCGCCAGTACCGCGTTGACTGCGCCGAGACGGGGGACCCTCTGGCGGCGCTGGCGGAGAAATTCGCCGCCATGGACTGCTGCTCGGCGCTGTACGACCCGGACAAGAAGCGCCCCCATGCCATCGTCGAGCGGGCCCGCGCCCGGGGGGCCAGGGGCGTGGTGGTGGTGCTCACCAAGTTCTGCGACCCGGAGGAGTTCGACGTTCCGTTTATCAAGCGCGAATGTGAGGCGGCGGGGCTGCCCATGGCGCTTGTGGAGATAGACCGGCAGATGGTGGACTTTGAGCAGGCGAGGACCTTGCTAGAGACCTTCCGAGACGTGCTATAAAAGAAGGAGAGGGAAAATCATGAAAAAATTTTTACAAGGCGGCAGCACTACAGCTACATGTATGAAACGGTTTCTGTGTGCTTTGTTGGTTGTCATTATCAGCGGGCTTCTGGTTTCCGGGGCCACGCTAAACTGGGGAAAAGTTAAATATTCCCGCATTACTTTTACCTACAGTGACTATGGCAATGGAGGAAAACCCGGAGTTTATGAGGGATCGGCTTACATGATGGTTCCCCAAAATGCTACTGTGGACACTCCGGCGCCTGGCGTGATTATGTTTCACGGGATCTCTTGCGCGGGTCATAGCATGTCCAATTATGCAATCGAGCTTGCCCGCCGCGGTTATGTTGTTATGGTAGTGGATTTCCCGAGTTCTGGCTATTCAGATATGGTTGGGCAGGAGCCACCTAAGAGCCACGACCCGACTAGATACATGGAAGGGGCCTTTAATGCGATTAACGGCCTTAACTATGTGCAAAAGGGTAATTTAACTGCCTTTGGGTTCTCAGCTGGCGACTCCCGTGCAGTTCAAATGGCTACAGCGCATAAAGATGATTTTAACTTGGTTTTTAGCGGCTCTCATAATGTACAGCGATACGCCGAGAAATTTGATTTGGATAACCTGAACACTATCAGTGTTATTTCGGAAAGTGCCAAATGTGGAACCGAAGATATGGTTTCCGGTAATCCGGAGGAACGGAATTTTGAGGCAGTCTACTATTTTAGAAATTACTCCACTCATCTGTGGATGACTATTTTCAGCGAATCCTTCTACGCCATGAACAAATATGTAGATATGGTGAATCCTGCACCCATTTCCATTCCAGCTGACAATCTGGTTTATAAGTGGGCCCACGTATTTAGTATCATCGGTTACATTGGTGTAGTTGCGTTGCTGATTACCTTTGCCCAGCTTCTACTGAGTTCCCCCTTCTTTGCGACACTTAAAAAGGAAGCATTCCCTCAGTACAAAACGGATGAGCCGCAGTGGCAGAAAATCTTGTTCCGGGTATTCTCTTTGTTCATGGGCGTTATCCTTATGATTATTCTGGTAGAAAAGCTGGAAATTGTAACTATGGAGACCGGCCTGCCCGCAATTCCGCTCTGGTTCAACTATTATATTCCTTACTTCATTGGTTTAGGCATTTTCGAGCTGGCCATGTTTATTCTTCGATTCCACACCCGCTGTGGCAAAAAGCAGGGTGGTTCCTTGGAAGCTTACGGCATTGCTGCACCTGGCGGTGTCAACGCTACTTTGAAAATGATTGGGAAAGCAGTACTCTTGGGACTTTTCACCGCTGGACTGACCTATACTGTCCTGACGCTGATCGAACAAAATTTGGGTATCATTTTCAATGTGTTTGACAGCAGTTTGAATGTAGCGCCCGCCAAATTGCTGGTTCACTCCTGGTTCTATATTCTCATGTATTTCTTCCTGTTTGTCTCCTCCAACCTAAACAGCTTCATTGCTGCACCTGAACCGGAAAGTGAGACTATGGGACAGATGATAGGCTCTATTGCAAGCAAAGTCGTTTTCACCATTTTGCCGATCATGATTTTGGTTGGAATCAATACCGCCAAGGGAATGGGCTGGATACCTGGAAAAACGACCTTTGCCGGAGACCATCTTTGCGGTTATTGGGCCATGATGAGTATTGCTACTATCGTCAATGTAGTTATTACTCGTAAAACCAAAAATATCTGGACTGGTGCCGCAGTTTGTGCCTGCACCCTTGGCTTTGCAGTTACATTTGGCTATGCGTTCCAGGCCACGCTGTTCGGCTAAACTCAGCTAGAAGGAGAATTTGACATGGAATTACTTTCCTGCCCCCTGGAGGGCGTCAAAGTTGTCGAGCTGGCCACCTTCATCGCCGCCCCCGCCTGCGCCCGCTATCTGGCGGACCTGGGCGCGGACGTGGTCAAGGTGGAGTCCCCGGGCCGGGACCCCCTGCGGGGCACCGCCATCAACGAGGGCCGTCCCCTGGGGGACTACGAGAACACCAGCTTTGACCTGGACAACGCGAACAAGCGCTGCGTCTGCCTGAACACCAAGTCCCCCGAGGGCCTGGAGGCCCTGCTCAAGCTCATCGCAACCGCCGACATCTTCATCACCAACATCCGGGAGAAATCGCTGAAAAAGCTGGGCCTGGACTACGAGAGCCTCAAGCGGAGGTTTCCCAAGCTGGTCTACGGCTATGTCACCGGCTACGGCGAGAAGGGCCCGGACAAGGACCTGCCCGGCTTCGACTTCACCGCCTTCTTCGCCCGGGGTGGTATGCTGGGCACCCTGTTCGACCGGGACCACGTGCCCATGCTCACCGTCCCCGGGGTGGGCGACCACCAGGTGGCGATGAACCTGGCCGGAGGCATCCTGGCCGCGCTGTACCGGGCCTCCCGCACCGGGCAGGGGGACAAGGTCAGCGTCAGCCTGCTCCACTCGGCCATCTGGGACATGGGCATCATGCTCCAGGCGGCCCAGTACGGCGACAGGTCCACCCAGTATCCCATCACCCGCAAGAGCACCGCCAACCCCTTCAACTTGCCCCAAAAGACCCGGGACGGCCGGTGGATCCAGTTCTCCGCCCCGGCCTACGACGCCATGTATGACCGCTTTGTCACCGCGATGGACCGGGCCGACCTGGTGGGTGACCCCCGGTTCTACCCCCAGGCCAACCTCCAGGAGCATTTGGAGGAGTTTTACAACATCCTGGTGGAGGCCGCGGCCCAGAAGGACCTGGCCCAGTGGTGCCAGCGCTTCAAGGCCGCCGACATCCCCTATGCCGTGGCCCAGACCTGGGACGAGCTGCTCCAGGACGAGCAGGCGTGGGCGTCGGGCTGCTTCTATGAGATGGAGTACCCCACCGGGGCGAAGCGGACCCTGGTGCGCCCCCCCGTGGTGCTGGCCGACACCCCGGCGCCCGACTACCGGCGGGGGCCCTACTGCGGCGAGCACACCGAGGAGATTTTACGTGGCCTGGGCTATACGGAGGGGCAGCTCGAGGCCCTGCTGGAGTCCGGCGCCGCCGCCCATCCTCAGCCGGTGAAGGGGTGACACGGTCCCTTATCCTGTAAAAAAACGGCCTGTCTGGCGTAAAGCCAGACAGGCCGTTTAAACGCTGGGGGAAAGGGGAGGGGAGAGCGCCTATAAAAGCGCTGTCCCGCCAGACCGCGCCGTCACTGGAGGGAGTCGTACTTGGCAATGATGGCGTCCCGCTCCTCGGGATGGGCGTCGGACCAGCCCTGCCAGTCCAGCCCGTGGGCGGCGGCGGCCCGGCCCAGCTCCACCATGAGGGCGGGCAGGTCCCGCTCCAGGATGGTGGCGGCGCATTCGCCAAAGCGGGCCGCTCCGGTCTGGTCGCTGCCCCCCAGGAACATGTGGAAGGCGGGCTGGGGCTTCTTGTCCACCAGCTTCACCCCGCCCTGGAAGCCGATGGCCCCGGCCTGGTGGGCGGAGCAGCTGGAGGGACAGCCCGAGACGCACACCCGGGGCAGCGCCCCGTCGGGTATGCCCGCCTCACGCACCGCGTCCGCCATGGCGCGCAGGGCGCTCTGGCTGTCCCGGACGCCCTGCTGGCAGGTGGACGCCCCCACGCAGGCCACGCTCCGCTCAAACTGGCTCTGGACGCCGTCGCCGGTGGCCTGGAGCACCCGCTCCGCCTCGTCGGCGGACAGGTTGATGATATAGAGGGTCTCGTTCGGGGCAACGCGGACCTCCGCCCCCTCCATGTCCTTCAAAAGAGCGTAGAGCCGGGCGGGCTTGTCCACGGGCAGCATACCGCCCAGGGGATGGTACTTCACCGCGTACAGCCCGGGCTGCTTCTGGGGGATGGCCCGGGGATGGGACAGCGTTTTGCCTCCCTTGTCCGGGGCGGCGGGGGCCTCCAGGCGGGTGAGGTCCAGCCCGCCCTTTGCCTTGAGGGCGGCCAGGTTGTCCCCAAACGCCTTTTTCAGCCCATCCTGGCCCAGGGTCTGCTGGAGGAAGCGGGTGCGGGCCTTCATCCGGTGCTCGTAGTCGCCGTGCTGGCAGAAGGTGTCCACCATGGCCCGGACATAGTACAGGATCTCCCGGGGCTGGACGCGCTCCTCCACCAGCAGGCCCATGGTGGGGCAGGCCGCCCCCAGCCCCCCGGCGATGCGCAGGGCGAAGGTGCCGTCCTCCCGGGCCAGGAAGCCCATGTCTCGGAAGGCGGCGTGGACGCAGTCGTCCACCCCGTTGCAAAAGGCGATCTTCAGCTTGCGGGGCATACGGATGTCCCGGCAGATGGACAGCAGGTAGTCCGTCACCGCCTCGGCATAGGGGACGGGGTCCAGGTATTCCCCGGGCTGCACGCCGGACAGAGGGCTGCACATCACGTTGCGGGGGTTGTCCCCGCCGCCCCCCTTGCTGTAGATGCCGCTGTCAATGGCCGCCTCCATGAGGGCGGGCACCTGCTGGGCGGACAGGTCGTGGAGCTGGATGGTCTCACAGGTGGTGAGCTTGAGCCGCCCCACCTGCTCCCGCTCCACGGCGTCGGCCAGGAATTTCAGCCGCTCCAGGGTGAGCCGGCCCGCCGGCAGGCGCAGGCGGAGCATGTGCTTGCCATCCTCCCGCTGAGCGTAGGAGCCCAGGCCGCCGGACAGGCCCTTGTAGGCCTTGCGGTCCAACTCTCCGCGATCAAAGGCGGTGATGGTTCCCTTGAAGGCTTCGATCTCCTGGCGGAAGGCTTCGGTCCATTGTTGTGTCATAGTGTGTTCTGCCTTTCGATGTTGGATTAGTCGTCACCGAAGCTGATGCCCAGCAGGCGGGCCTCGGTGATGATGTCGGACGCGGGGTCGATGGTCTTGAGCTTGCCCGCCACCTCCTTCAGGGGGACGGAGGTGATGACGTGGTCGTGGATGGCCACCATATTGCCGAACTCGCCCTTGGAGATCATCAGCGCCGCCGTGGCCCCCAGCCGGGAGGACAGCACCCGGTCATAGGCGCAGGGGGTGCCGCCCCGCTGCATGTGGCCGGGGACGGTGACCCGCACCTCCTTGCCTGTCTTTTTGAGAATCTTGTCGGCGATGGCGTAGGACACGGAGGGGTACTGCTCCAAAAGCTCCGCCATGTGCTGCTTGTACTCCTTTTTGGACATGGCGGCCTCCTTCTTGGACATGGCCCCCTCCGCCACCGCCAGGATGGTGAAGCCGTGGCCGTCGGCGGCCCGCTGGTCGATTTTGGCCACCACGGAGTCGATGCTGTAGGGGATCTCCGGGATGAGGATGATGTCCGCGCCGCCGGCCATGCCCGCGTTCAGGGTGAGCCAGCCCGCCTTGTGGCCCATGATCTCCACCATGAACACCCGGTTGTGGGAGGCGGCGGTGGTATGGATGCAGTCGATGACGTCGGTGGCGATGCCGATGGCGGACTGGAAGCCAAAGGTGGTGTCGGTGCCCCACAGGTCGTTGTCGATGGTCTTGGGCAGGCCGATGATGTTCAGCCCCTCCTCGCTCAGGAGGTTGGCGGTCTTTTGGCTGCCGTTGCCGCCCAGAATTACCAGGCAGTCCAGCCGCAGGCGGCGGTAGGTGTACTTCATGGCCTCCACCTTGTCCAGACCGTTCTCGTCGGGGGTGCGCATCAGCTTGAAGGGCTGACGGCTGGAGCCCAGGAAGGTGCCGCCCCGGGTGAGCAGGCCGGTGAAGTCGATGGGGGTGAGCTTTTTGTAGTCCTCGTACATCAGGCCCTTGTAGCCGTCGATAAAGCCGATGATCTCCACGCCGTTGCCGTAGATGTTGTAGAGGCCCTTGGCCACGCCGCGCATGGTGGCGTTGAGGGCTTGGCAGTCGCCGCCGCTGGTGAGCATTCCGATCCGTTTCATAACATGACTCCCTTTATATTGAAATATAGCCCTTCCGGCTTGATGAACTGGGATGCGGGGGCGGATATCATCCGCCCGTTTTCGCAGGTGAGAGCGGGCGAGGCGCGTTCTACCGTTCCCGCCGGAACAGCCGCCCCAGCAGGCCGGCGGGGCGGGTCTGGACCTTGACGGCAGGCCGCCTCTGGGGGGCGGGGGCGGGCTTGACGGGCAGGGGCTTGGGGGCGGGCCGGGGCTGTGCCGCCTGCCGCTCCCGCCGGGGGGCGGGGGCCTGCTTGGAGAGGCCGGGCAGCGCCCACGCGCCGGAGCAGGACTGGTCGAAGGACCACTCCTGGGAGTTGAAGTGGGGGCCCTCCGCCCGGACGTAGGCGCCGTCGGGCTGCTGGACGCGGCCCTTGGCGGTGTCCCGCAGCTGGTCCTGGAACATCTGCTCCAGATGGGAGCGCAGGTCCGGGTTGCGGACGGGGACGGCCACCTCCACCCGGCGGGTGGTGTTGCGGGTCATAAAGTCGGCGGAGGAGATATATACCCTCCTGCGCTCCCCCAGGCCGAAGAGATAGATGCGGGCGTGCTCCAGATAGCGCCCCACGATGCTCATCACCCGGATGTTCTCGGTGAAGCCGGGCACGCCGCCCACCAGGCAGCAGATCCCCCGGACCACCAGGTCGATCTTCACCCCGGCCTGGGAGGCCTCGATGAATTTATCAATGAGCAGCTTGTCGGTGAGCCCGTTGAGCTTGAAGCCCAGATAGGCGGGATTGCCCTCCCTGGCCTGGGCGATTTCTTCGTCGATCAGGGCGATGATCTTATCACGCAGGCAGGCGGGGGCCACCAGAAGCCGGGAAGCGTCCTCCACCACCTCGCCCATGGACAAAGCGTTGAACACCTGGGCGGCGTCCGCGCCGATCTCGGGGTCGGCGGTCATGAGGGCGTAGTCGGTGTACAGCCGCACCGTATCCTCGTTATAGTTCCCCGTGCCCACCTGGGTGATATACTCCACCTGCTCGTGGTGCATCCGGGTGATGAGCAGCAGCTTGGAGTGGACCTTCAGCCCGTCCAGGCCGTAGATGACCCGGCACCCGGCCCGCTCCAGCACCCGGGACCAGCCGATGTTGTTCTCCTCGTCGAACCTGGCCCGCAGCTCCACCAGGGCCACAACTTCCTTGCCGTTCTCCGCGGCGTCCACCAGGGCCTCCACGATCTTGCTGTTGTGGGCCACCCGGTAGAGGGTCATCTTGATGGACACCACCTCGGGGTCCTGCCCCGCCTCCTGCAAAAGCCGCAGCAGGGGCCGCACGCTCTCATAGGGGTAGCTGAGCATCAGATCGCGGCCCTTGATCTGCTCCGTCATGGGGACCAGGGGGTCCACATTGGGGGAGTTCTGGGGCACCCGGCGGGGGTAGAACAGCTCGGCCTTGTCCCGGAGCATGTCCCGCAGGGCGCCCAGGAAAGACAGGTCCAGCGGCACGTCGCTGGCGAACAGGTGCTTTTTGGACAGTCCCAGGCAGGAGCACAGGCTGTCCCGCACCGTGTCGGTGAGCTTGCCCTGGTACTCCAGCTTCACCGGCTGGAGGCGCTTGCGGCGGCGGATCATCTTCTCCATGCTCTTGCGGTACTCCTCCGCCAGCATGTCGCTGAGCTGGTCGGTGGCCTCGTCCACGTGGATGTCGGCGCTGCGCACCAGGCGCACCAGCACTGCGCCCTCCACCTTGTAGTGGGCGAAAATCTTGGGCAGGAAGCCGGCGATCAGCTCCTCCACCAGCACGAACCGCTCCCCCTCCCCGGGCAGAGGCACCAAGCGGCGCAGCACGCCCTCGCCGCAGGGGACGATGCCCATGCGCTCGCCGCCGCTCTTGGTCTTGAGGATGGCCACGGCGTAGATCTGCTTGTTGCGCAAAAAGGGGAAGGGCTGCTTGCGCCCGATGATCTGGGGGGAGAGCAGGGGGAGGACGTTGGAGGTGAAATATTTCTCCAAAAAGGACTGGGCCTTGTCCTGGAGGGCGGTGAAGCGGCAGATCTCCACCCCCTGGCCCGCCAGCTCCCGCAGAAGATCCCGACAGACGCGGTCCCGGTGGGAGAGGTAGTCCCGGGTCCGCTCCAGCACGGCGGACAGCTGCTGGGCGCTGGTCTGCCCGGTTTTGTCGTCGGTGACGCCCAGGGTGAGGGTATCCATGAGCATACCCACCCGGACCATATAAAATTCATCCAGGTTGCTCTGAAAAATGGAGGCGAAATTCAGCCGCTCACACAGGGGGTTGGCGGGGTCCTCCGCCTCCTCCAGCACCCGGCGGTTGAATTGGAGCCAGGACAGCTCCCGGTTGACATAGCAGGCCGGGGCCCCGGCGGCGGGGGCTTGGCATTGGTCTTTCATGGCGGCGTGTCACTCCTTCCGTTCCCCCTAAATGTACCATTCTTTTCCTCGGGGCGCAAGCCCTTTCACAGACTTTTCCCCGCCGGGTTTTGGGGGAGGAGGAAAACTTCCAGCGACTGGAAACGCGGCCACCCTCATAGGGCGGCCGCGCTCGTTAAAAGAGGCTTTCCAGCAGAGTATGGAACTCCGGGTCCATCAGCCGGATGTTGTCGCCGTGGCGGACGCGCTCGTCCTGGAGATACCAGCTCCCGTCCTGCTGGAACAGCCACAGGCGGGCCATATCGTCGTGGCTGATGAGCTCCTCCCGGACCTTGTACTCGACGAGGATCAGGTATGCGCCGCCCAGGTCGCGGCCCTCATAGATGGGCTCGCCCACGTCCAGCCGCTTGCCGCCGTCAATCGCCGCCATGATCTTGTATATCAGGTCCTCGTCGGTGACCTTGACCTCATCCACGAATTTGCCGCTTCCTTCCCCGGTGCGCTCCGTCTTTTGTACCGTGATGCGCTGGGGGAGATACAGCACGTCGTCCCGCTCCGTCTGGGAGTAATCGGGGTAGATGGGGAAGGTGGTGGGGTTGTACTCCACTTCCCGCACGCTGCACGGGACGCGCCTGCCGCCCACGGTGATCTCCGGCCTGGGGGGCTTCTCGGCGTTGACCTCCACACAGAACAGGGAGCTGCTGTCCCCCGTGTCCTCCAGGTCCATTTTGAGCGCGGTCCCAAACAGGCCGGAGCCAACGCTGAAGCGGAAGCTCAGATCGTCCTGACGACCGGCGTTGGGGATATAGATGAGGAAATAGAACTTGTTCTCGTACTCATATTCGCCGGCAAGGTCGTACCGCAAAGCACAGGCCCGGTCCCTATCCCCCTGCACGGAGCGCACCCAGCGCTTGACCGCCATGCTGACGGCGTCCGAGGGCTGCTCCTGGTCATATTGGTCAAAGGTGAGCTCCTGGAGGCCGACCGAGCCGGCATACGAGGTGGCCGAGGAATAGGCGGCGAACCCTATCACCATCAGGAGAATGAGGGCCGCCGGCACCACGATGACGGCAATCAAAATCCTCCGCAGGGTCTGATCCTGCCGCCGCAGGGGAGGGGTGGCGTCGCTTTGCACGCCGTCCAGAGGGGCGGCGCACCGGGGACACACCCTCCAATCCGGCTCGATGGGGCGGTCGCAGCTGGGGCAGGCGGGCCGCAGCCTGGCCCCGCACTGGGGGCAGACTACGTACTGCTCCAGGACGGGGGCGCCGCACCGGGGGCACTCCAGGTCGGAGTATCCATTCCGGACCAGCAGATAGATGATGAATCCCACCAGGGCGGGGGCGAGAACGGCCACCAGGGTCCATAATACGGCGTTCATCCTCCGGCGCTTGGCGTCCCGGTAGACATACACCCCGACGAGCGCCGGGATGGTGAGGGCGATCAGCGCGACTAAGAGCATGACCGTTATTTTAGGCGCTACAGCCACAGTTTACCCCTCCTCTCTGAACATAGACGATGGCGATGGAAGCGCTGCCCGCCGTGGAGATGAGGGCGAAGCAGAAACAGCCCAAAGCCAGCGCGGGAAAGATCTCCAGACACATCAGGCCGGACAGGACGAACAGCGCCTGAAACAGCGCCCCGGCGATGGCCAGCAGAATGGTGTTCCGCCGGGCCTCCCGCCGCTCCAGCTCCCGCCGGAGTGCTCGCTCGTCCAGGGCGGGCGGGTCGAACCGCTCAAAATCGTAGCTCGGTGTCATCGGCAAGCGCCTCCTTCAGCAGTTTCCGGGCCTTGTTCAGCCGGGATTTTACCGTGCCCACGGGTATTTTCAAAAGCGCGGCGGTGGAGGCCAGGTCCTCCCCCTGGAAGTAGAACAACGCCACCGCCTGACGCAGCTTGTCCGGCAGCGCCCCCACCGCCTCATACAGCGGGGAGTAATCCTTCTCCTCCGGGGCGGGGATGGAGCTGAGCAGCCGGTCCTTGTCCTCGCCGCTGGCAAAGTCCAGCAGAGGGGAGCGGGCCAGCCGCCGAAGGGCGCTGCGGTGGGTGTTCACGCAGATTTGGGTGAGCCACGGCTCAAACTCCCGGGCTGGGTCATACCGGTCGATATGCCGGACCACCCTCAGCCAGGTCTCCTGGTACAGGTCGTCGGCGTCGAAGGGCTGGGGGCACAGAGCGCGGCACAGCCCGTACAGCCGCCGCCCGTAGCGCTGAATATACTGGTCGATCAACCGCCCCACCCCCTTCACCTGTATATACCTTTGCGCCGGATAAAAGGTTCACCGCCGGACGGATTTATTTTACTGGTTTTGGGGCGGCGGGGCAAGAGGGATGGGAAATGGGGAATGAAAGGGATTTTACTGGGGAGCTTGATGGTGAAAATTAGATTAGGCTTGCCTAAAATAGGTGTGTTGTGGTAAAATTAGATTGAAACTAAGTTGCAGCCGAATGGTCGGCACGGGACGTTCCTTTTGTGGGTGAGAAGTTGGAGGCGAACCATGAGAGACCGTGACACGCCACTCAAGCTTGTGCGGCTTTGGCCAAGAATGATACGGGGATGCTATGAGGAACTGGATATTTTGGCGGGGGCGAAGGCGGATCAGACCGTCTGGTGGCCGGACTACTGCCGGCTGCCCGTCAACGCCACGGTGACCTATCTGCAAAAGACGGGGATGGAGCCCAAGCAGGCGGCGGTGATGGCCTCGGAGCTGACCGCGTGCTGGCTGTGGCGGAGCAGCCGGGTGATGTACTGCTTTGACCCCGCCCTGGCGGAGGTGCTGGCGGGGCAGGCCATGGAGTCGGACGACACCGATGTGCTCCCGGCGCAGCTGCTGCTCCACCCGCCCCACCCCATCGTCTATATCAGGACCCCGGGCCTGCTGGAGCAGGTGGATGGGTTCTTCTACTGGGTGGACTATGACATCCTCCGGAAGGGGGCGGCGCTGCGGGTGCAGTGGGTGCGGGAGGACATGGGCCGCTCCTTCGGCCAGGCCATGCACATCTCCCCCGGGGCAACCCTGCGGGAGTGCGTGTGGGACACCATCAAGGCCTCCCGTGAGAACCTGGGCGAGCCCGCCGTGGTGGAGGTGAGGCCGGTGGCGGAGATGGCTGGACCGCTGCTCAGCGCCTTGCAGTTGGTGCTGTACCTGGCGGCGGAGAACTCGGAGGTGTCGGAGGAGCTGGGGCCGGCCTTTTCCCCCGCCCAGACGGGGCCGGGCGAAAAGGTGGTCAGCCTGGGGGACTGGGACCGGGAGGTCAAGACCTACCGGGTGGGCGGCCGCGTGGGCTCGGCGATCCGCCGGGCAAAGCGGGAGGAGCCGGACCGGGAGGCGGGGGAGGGCGGCAGACGGCGCCCCCACTCCCGGCGGGGCCATTGGCACCACTACTGGACGGGGCCCAGGAACGGGGAGCGGACGCTGATTTTGAAGTGGACGGCGCCCACCTTCATCCACGCCGAGGGCGGGGAGGAGAGAAACGTGGTGCGCTTCCCGGCCGGGGAGTGACGGCGGGGGGCGGAGGAAAAGCGGGTTTGAATCTGGCGCGGGGAGGCCATGAAACGTGGAACGGGAAAAGAGAAGGGAAAACATTGCGGCGGGCGTGGTAGGCGCCCTGTTGGGGACGCTGCTGGGCGTGGTCTGCACGGTGGTGCTGGGTCAGTTGGGCTATGTGGCGTCCATCTCCGGCCTGGTGATGGCGGTGGGGGCGCTGAAGGGCTATGAGCTGCTGGCGGGCAGGCTGAGCAAAAAGGGCGCGGTGGTTTCCTCAATCCTCATTTTGGGGATGACCTACCTGGCCCACAGGCTGAGCCTGGCCATCTCGCTGACCTCCGAGCTGGGGATGGACGTGCTGCGCTGCTTCCAGGCCATCCCCCCGCTGCTGAGGACTGGGCTGCTGGACGGCCCGGCCTACTGGGGCGACCTGGTGATGCTGTATGTGTTCACCCTGCTGGGGGCGGTGCCCACCATCATCGGGGGGCTGCGCGGCGCGGACATGCCCGATATGCCCCAGGGGGTGGGCGCCGTCCAGGACTCTGGGTCGGTGGAGGGGGCCTTTTACCCCGGAAGGTCGGACTGGATGCGCCCGCTGCGGGTGTGTGCCGCTCTGTCCATGTTTGTGGGCCTGGTGCCGGGGGTCGCGCTGCTCCTGGTCAGCGCCGCCAACGACACCGCCTTTGCCCCGATGTTCGCGGCGCTGGGGTGCATCATCGCCAGCGCGGTGATGATGTGCTTCGCCCTGCCCGTCATCCAGCTGTGCAACAACGCCATGGCGATGATGGTGCGGTCCGGCGGGACGGTTTGGAAGGTCAATTTGCCCATGCTGAACAACGCCGATACATACCGCTTCACTAAGAGAACTGGGGCCTTCCGGGCCATCCGGTGGGACATCCTGAACGAGGAGGAGCGCTCCCGCGCGGTGACCTCCATCCAGCGGGCCATCGCCCTGCTGAGCGGCGGGCAGGTGATGCCGGGCAGCGCGCTGAGCCTGGCGGTGATGCCGCTGACAGACCTGCGGGTGGTGAAGGAGACCCCCTGGGCCTGGAAGTGCGCCTACGCCGGGAGGGACGGCCGGGAGAAGAAGCTCACCATCCCTAAGGCGTTCCCTGGCTTTGCCCCCGGCCCGGAGGCGGAGGCCGCCCGGGAGCCTGTGCCCGCCCGCTGGGGGATGGTGGGGGTGGCGGTGGCGCTGGCGGCGGTGCTGGGGCTGGCCGGAGCCGGACTGGGCCGCCAGATGGACGCCCCCGCCCCTAAAGCTCCCGCCCACTCGTCCATCTGCTATGAGCGGGCCGAGCCCCAGCGGATGCGGGGGATATCTTTAGAAATCAGGAGCCTCTATGAAGAAAACACTTTATGAGATCGCCCAGGCCCGGCTTAACGGACAGGCTCTGACCGACGCCGAGTGCCGCCGGGTGCTGGGATGGTTTGGGGGCCCGGCCCTGTATTTCGCCGGTCGGCAGGAGAGGCAGCGGGCGCTGGACGCCCTGGCCTGGCTGTGCCGGGATGCCGCTGAAGGGGCGCGGGAGGGCTGCCTGGAGCGCTTTGCCCAGGCGTTCTCGCTGTCCCTGGAGGGGGCGCGGGAGAGGATGGAGAGCTTTTCCCGCCTGCTCCACCGCAAAAGCCCCGTCATCATCGGCGTCGAGGGGCTGGACGGCTCGGGGAAAACGGTCCAGGCGGAGCGGCTGCGCCGGGCGCTGGAGGCCCGGGGCGGCCGGGTGCTGGCTATTGACTTCCCCCAGTACGGCAGCTTTTTCGGCCGGGAGATCGGCGCGCTGCTGGCGGGGAAGGAGGGCGCCTCCGCCCTGGAGCTGGATGAGAAGTCCATGTGCCTGTGGTTCGCCATGGACCGCTGGAAGGCGCTGGACGGACTGGCGCTGGAGGACTATGACTATGTCATCTTCAACCGGTACACCCTGTCCAACGCGGTGTACCAGACCGCCCGGAAATACCGGAGGCTGGAGCGGGAGTTCGCGGAGTGGGTCTTTGTCCTGGAGCACATCCAGCTGGGGCTCCCCATCCCGGACGTCTACCTCTACCTCCACACGAAGGCGGAGCTGAGCGGGGAAAACGTGCTGAAAAAGGAGGGGCGGGAGTACACCCAGGGGCTGGACGTGTACGAGCGCTCGGAGGACCTGCTGGAGTGCTGCCACCGCGTGTACCAGGAGATGGCCGAAGAGGTCCGGGAGATCCGCGTGCTGAACTGCCTGGACGGGTCCGGGCGGCTGAAAAGCGTGGAAGAGATCGGCGCGGCGGTGCTGGAGCGCCTGGGGGAAAATGGCCTTTTAAACTGAATGCGAGCAGAGAAAAAGCCGCGCAAACACTGGGGTTTGGCGGCTTTTTCCCTGTTTTAGGCGGCTCAGCCTCGATTCCTCCGGGCCTCCTCCTCCCGCTCCTTGCACACCTGGGCCCAGTCGGGGATCTTCTCCATGGCCTGGGCCAGCTCCTTGAGGGCGGCGGGGACATCGATGCCCTGGGGGCAGGTCCGGGTGCATTTGCCGCAGGCGATGCAGGCGGCGGGCCGCTTGTCCTCAGGCAGGGCGTCGAAGCGCATCCGGATGTTGGAGGTGAGGGCGAAGCGGGACTCGTTGCAGGCGGCGATCATGGCGGGGATGTCCAGCCCCATGGGGCAGCCGTCGCAGCAGTAGCGACAGGCGGTGCAGGGGATGGAGTCTTTCATGCCCTCCGCCAGCTCCAGCAGGGCGGCCCGCTCCGCCTGGGTCAGGGGCCGGTCCTGGGTGAAGGTGTCCACATTTTCCACCATCTGCTCCAGGCTGGACATGCCGCTGAGGATCACCTTCACATTGGGCAGGCCCTGGAGAAACCGCAGGGCCCAGGCCGCAGCGCTGTCCTGGGGGCGGTGGGAGCGCAGGGCTTCCATCTGGGCGTGGGACAGGGCGGCCAGCCGCCCGCCCCGGATGGGCTCCATCACCCAGACGGGGATGCCCCGGGCGGTGAGCAGCTCGTATTTCTCCTTCCCCTGCTGGAGGGTCCAGTCCAGATAGTTGAGCTGGAGCTGGCAGAACTCCATCCTGTCCCCGCAGTAGTCCAGGAATTTAGCCAGGGTGGGCAGGCCGCCGTGGCAGGAGAAGCCCAGGTGTTTAATCCGGCCCAGCCGTTTTTGCTCCACAAAGTAGTCCAGGATGCCCCACTGGGGGTCCATATACACCTGGATGGAGTTTTCATACACGTTGTGCAGTAAGTAGAAGTCGAAGTAGTCCACCCCGCACTTCGCCAGCTGCTCCTCGAAGATGGCGGCGGGGTCGTAGCGCTGGGCGATCTGGTGGCCGGGATATTTGTCCGCCAAATACCAGCTCTCCCGGGGATGGCGGGCCAGGGAGCGGCCCAGCACCCGCTCCGACAAGCCGCCGTGATAGGGGTGGGCGGTGTCGAAGTAATTGACGCCGTGGGTCAGGGCGTAGTCCACCATGGCGTCCACCTGGTCCGTGTCGATGGCGGTGGGCTCGGTGCGGTCGGGGAGCAGGGGCAGGCGCATGGCGCCAAAGCCCAGGCGGGACAGGGCGGCGCCGTGAAAATCGTTGGTCAGCATGGTGCTTCCTCCTCAAAGATGGTTGGTATCATTATATTTTACCGGGAAAAAGATATCAAGGGCCATTTTGAAAATGGCTCGGCGGTCTAAGACGGGCTGCCGAGCAGAAACAATGCTCCAGAAAACGGGAAGTAAAAAAATATTTAATAAGGTAGATGACAAAAGGCCCCGCTTGTGATAAAATATCATATTTGAGAGGGGAGATGCCGCCGTGAGTGAACAGAGATACGAGGACCACCCCGTTGAGCGAGTCCTCCAGATGCTTTGCCGGCCCTCGCGCTCCGGCCCGGAAAAGGCGGGCGGCGCACAGATGACACAGAGCTTTGTCCACTTCATGGATGAGATGCCGGGCGGTTTTTTGATCTACCGGGCGGACCAGGGTGAGGAGATCATCTACGCCAACCAGGGGCTGTTGCGCATCTTCCAGTGCGACACCGTGGAGGAATTCATGGCCCACACCGGTGGGTCCTTTCGGGGGCTGGTGCACCCGGACGATTTGGAGGCGGTGGAGCACAGCATCCTCGTCCAGATCGAGGCCAGCCAGTACGACCTGGACTATGTGGAGTACCGCATCCACCGAAAGGACGGCGTGGTGCGCTGGATCGAGGATTACGGCCACTTTTTCCGCAGCAAGACTGTGGGCGACATTTTCTATGTGTTTTTGAGCGACGCCACGGAAAAGCACGAGCGGCTGCTGCGGGAAAAGACCGCGCTGATGAACGAGCGGCTGGAGCGGGAGCGGAAGCTGCGCCACGTCATCGAGGAGTACGACAAGGAGCGCACCCTCATCAACGAGGAGTATCTCCGGCAGCTGGAGGTCATCGAGGGGCTGAGCATCAACTACGAGGCCATCTGCTACGTGGACTTGGACCGGGATCAAATCATCCCCTACCGGCTGAGCGTGCGCACCGCCGCGCTGTTCTACAACAAGATGGCCAATCGGGAATATTCAGAGTATGCCGACAACTATGTGGCCATGTGGGTCCACCCGGAGGACCGGGACATGGTGGCCCGGGCCACCGCCCCGGAGTACATGAAGGAAAAGCTGGAGGAGAGCCGGACCTATTACCTCAACTACCGGGTGATTGTGGGAAATGAGCTACAGTACATCCAGCTCCGAGTGGTGAACGTGAGCCACGAGGAGGGGGTGTGCCAGGTGGTGATGGGCTACCGCCGGGTGGACGAGGAGATCCAGCAGCAGATGGAGCAGCAGGCCCTGCTGGCCGAGGCGCTGGCCAAGGCCAATCTGGCCATCACCAGCAAAAACACCTTCCTGTCCAACATGTCCCACGACATGAGAACCCCCCTCCACGCCATTTTCGGCTTTACCTCCCTTGCCAAGCTGAACCTGGAGAACGCCGCGGAGGCGTCCAGCTATCTGGACCGGGTGGAGGCGGCCAGCCGCCAGCTGCTGGAGATGATCGACAAGGTGCTGGAGGTGTCCTCCCTGTCCGAGTCCGCCGAGCTGGAGGAGACGGAGTGCGACCTGCGCCAGACGGTGGGCGAGGTGTTCAGCTTTTTGGAGCCCCAGGCCCAGGAGAAGGATATCGCCTTCACCCTGGACTGCGAGGGGCTGCGCCACAATGTGGTGTTCACCAATCAGGAGAAGCTGCGCCAGCTGATTATGTACCTGGCCAACAACGCCCTGACCTATACCAACGCGGGGGGGCGGGTGTCCATCCGGGTGGAGGAGGGGGAGGAGCTCCCCAGCCAATACGCCGTCTACCGCTTTACCGTGGAGGACACCGGCATCGGCATCAGCCCGGAATTTTTGGAAAAGCTGTTCGAGCCCTTCAGCCGGGAGAAGAACACCACCCTGGGCGGGGTCCACGGCATCGGGCTGGGGCTCACCATCGCCAAAAACATCGTGGACATGATGGGCGGAGTGCTCAGCGTCCAAAGCGCGGTGAACAAGGGCAGCACCTTCACCGCCGCCTTCCGCTTCCGGGTGCAGGAGTGGCACAGCGCCGCCCGCAAGCCCGCCTCCGACGAGGCCGCGTTCCGCATCCTGCTGGCGGAGGACAACGAGATCAACCGGGAGATCGAGATGGAGCTGCTGGGAGAGCTGGGCTTCGAGATCGACCCGGCGGAAAACGGAAAGATCGCTTTGGAGAAGATGGAGCAGTCCGCCCCCGGCCACTATGACGTGGTGCTCATGGATCTGCAGATGCCGGTGATGGACGGCTGGCAGGCGGCGGTAGCTATCCGGGCCCTGCCCGACAAGGCCAAGTCCGGGATTCCCATTATCGCCCTGTCGGCCAACGCGCTGGAGCGGGATCTGCGCAAGTCCAGGGAGAGCGGCATCGACGCCCACCTGCGAAAGCCCATGGATCTGGCCCTGCTGCTGGAGACCATGGAGAAGCTGACGGGTAAGAAGCCGCTGGTATGAGGCGGGCGTCCCGCGCCGCCGGAGGCCTTCAATCGGAAAAAGGGGAGGGAATGGGGCTTGGAGCCGGAAAACTTTGACCTGAAAACGCTGTGGAATGCGCCGCCGGAGGCGGAAAAGCAGGGCCCGGAGCTGATGGAGGATTGGGCCTATATCATCAGCAGCCTGAGCAGTCTGTTTTTTTCCACCTACTATGTGAACGTGGAGCACGATACCTTCCGGGCGGTGACCCAGCTGCGCCGGGTGGGAGACGTGCTGGGGAACGAGGTGAACTGCACCGCAGCGCTGCAGATCTACGCCAACCACTTTATCCACCCGGAGGACCGGGAGGAGTATCTGCGGGTGATGAGCATGGAGAACCTCCGGGGGAGCCTGCGGTGGTGGCAGCCCAGCGTGGCGGTGGAGTACCGCAGGCTGGAGGACGAGCCAGGAAATCCCGACGACCCCTGGAGATGGGTGCGGGCGTCGGTGGTGCTGGCCCGCACCGGCCCGGACGACCTTCCCCAGACGGCGGTGTATGTGGCCCAGGACATCACCGGCGGCAGGCGGGCAAATGGAACGAGTACTTAGAGATGAGGAGTAAATGATATGGATCAGATTTTGGTGATCGACGACAGTCCGGTACAAACCACCTTCCTGTGCTCCATCCTGAAGGAGGATTATGAGCTCACCGCCCGACATACGGCGCAGGAGGGCCTCCAGGCCGCCAGGGAAGGGGGCTGGTCCCTGATCCTGCTGGACGTGGTCATGCCGGGAATGGACGGTTTTGAGCTGATTCAGGCGCTGAAGGCCGATGAGGCCACACGGTATGTGCCGGTCATCCTGATCACCAGCCTGTCGGACGCGCAGTATGAGGAGCGGGGCCTGGTGCTGGGGGCGGTGGATTACGTGACCAAGCCCTTCAACCCGGCTATCATCAAGGCCCGGGTGAACACCCATGTCCAGCTTTACCACTATCGGACCCGGTATATGGAGCAGGCCATGGTGGACGGGCTCACCGGCGTGGCCAACCGGCGCAGGTACGAGGAGCGGAGCATATCCCAGTGGCGGGAGGCCATCCGGTTCGGCCTGCCCTTCTCCATCTGCATGTTCGACATCGACAAGTTCAAGCTGTATAACGATACCTTCGGCCACCCGGCGGGGGATAAGGTGATCGCCAGCGTGGCCAGGACCGTGTCCTCCCACTTCCAGCGGGCCACCGACCTGTTCGCCCGGTACGGCGGGGAGGAGTTTGTGGCGGTGTTTCTGGGCCCCCAGGGGGAGTCCGCCTTTGAGTTCATGAAAACCGTCCGCCAGGCGGTGGAGGACCTGCACATCCAGCACAACTCCCCGGTGAGCCCCTGGGTCACGGTGAGCGTGGGGGGCGTCACGGTGACGCCCCAGCTGGGGGACAATCTGGACACCTACCTGAAGCTGGCGGACACCATGCTGTACGACGCCAAGCGGTTTGGCCGGAACATGGTGGTGTGGGCCGGCCGGAGCGGAGAGCAGTGGCGGGAGAAATAACAGGATACGAGAAAAGCCGTCCGGGGACTCCGGGCGGCTTTTTTGCGAAAATTCTGCCTGGCGGCGCGACCAGGGGCCCCAAAGGGCACTCTATATAGGCAGAACCGGTTCTGACCGACAGAAGGAAGTGAACGCCGTGACAGACCAGGCCCTGATCGAGCTGTTCCTGGCCCGGGCGCCGGAGGCCGTGGGCGCCCTCCAGAAGCGATACGGCCCCTACTGCCGGGCTGTGGCCGCCCGGCTGCTGTCCGACCCCCGGGACGTGGAGGAGTGCCTCAACGACTGCTGGCTGGCGGTGTGGCGGGCCATCCCCCCGGCCAGGCCCGAGCGGTTCAAGGGCTGGCTGGCGGCCATCGTCCGCAACCGGGCCCTTGCCATGGGCAGAGAGAACGGCCGCCGCCCGCCCACGGTGGACGAGGCCGCCCTGGAGCTGGCCCGCTGTCTGCCGGAGGGGAACGACCCCCTGGAGGAGCTGGAGCTCCAGGCGCTGTCCCAGGCGGTGGAGGGGTTCCTCCGGACCCAGCCCCGTCAGGTCCGCGTCGCCTTCGTGCGCCGGTACTGGTACGCCGACAGCGTGGAGGACGCCGCCCGGCGCCTGGGATGGTCGGTGAGCAAAACAAAAAGCGTGCTGTTCCGGGCGCGGAACAAGCTGCGCCGGCAATTGCAAAAGGAGGGTTTTCTGTGAAGAAAGAGCAGGCTTTCGAGCTGATGAACGCCCTGCCTCCCGACCTGGTGGAGGAGGCCGACATCCAGGCGCCCGCCAGGCGTCCCCTGCCCAGGGCGGTCCGGGCGGGGCTGATCGCCGCCTGTCTGTGCCTGGCGTTTGTGGGCACCGCCTTCGCCGCCAATCCGGAGGCCGTGGCGGCCCTCATCGACCGACTGAGCGTCAAGCTGGTGTCCACGGGGGAGTTCAGCGGCTATTCCCTGGAGGGAGAGATGGTGAAGTATCCCCTCAGCGGGTTCAGCCCGGCTCTCAGCGCCGCCAGTGAGGGGCGGGAAAATCCCGCCGCCCCCGTCAGCCTGAACTTTGACACCTGGGAGGAGGTCCAGGCGTTTCTGGGGGAGGAAATCCCCTGTGTCTGGCCCACAGAGTGGGACGCCGACCAATTTCAAGTGGTCCTGTTCCACACCGAGCTGGAAAAGCTGTGGGGCGTCCAGATATATAGCGTGGACCTGGGCCGCCAGGCGGAGGTGAACGTGCATATCTACACGGAGCATTGGACCGACCGGGGTGGGAGTGTCGCCGGCCTGTATGACCACTCCGAGTACAGCATGGAGCGTCTGGAGGGCTATGATATGGCCAACGGCTCCACGGCGGAGATCATCGCGGTGACCGAGACCGCCGAGACGGACCACATTGGTCAGTGCGGCGCCTATGGCTTTTTCATGCGGTCGGGGATCTTGTACCAGGTGGAGACCTTTGGAAACGTCAATACCCGGGACGAGACCGCCGCCCGTCTGCGGACCGTCCTGGACCTGTTCCCCTGAGAGCATGGGGAAACCCCCTTGAAGCGCCGCTTCAAGGGGGTTTTTTGTTCTCTCACTCCAGCACCGCGCCCCGGGCGGCGGAGGTCACCAGCTTGGCGTACCGGGCCAGATAGCCGGTCTTGATCTTGGGCTCGGGGCAGGTCCAGGCGGCTTTGCGGGCGGAAAGCGTCTCCTCGTCCACCAGCAGCTCGATTTTACAGGCGGGGATGTCGATGGAAATCTGGTCGCCCTCCTCCACGAAGGCGATGGGACCGCCCTGGGCGGCCTCGGGACAGACGTGGCCGATGGACGCCCCCCGGGTGGCCCCGGAGAACCGCCCGTCGGTGATGAGGGCCACGCTCTCCCCCAGCCCCATGCCGCAGATGGCGGAGGTGGGGTTGAGCATCTCCCGCATCCCGGGGCCGCCCTTGGGCCCCTCGTAGCGGATGACCACCACGTCCCCGGCCACGATCTTCCCCGCATAGATGGCCTCGATGGCCTCCTCCTCCGAGTTGAACACCCGAGCGGGGCCCTGGTGGCGCATCATCTCGGGGGCCACGGCGGAGCGCTTCACCACGCAGCCCTCGGGGGCCAGGTTGCCCTTCAAAACGGCGATGCCGCCGTCCTGAGAATAGGGATTTTCAATAGGACGGATCAGGTTGTGATCCCGGTTGACCACGCCCTCCAGGTTTTCCCCCAGGGTTTTTCCGGTGCAGGTCATGACGGAGGTGTCCAGCAGTCCCTTTTTGTTCAGCTCCATCATGACGGCGTGGACGCCTCCCGCGCCCTCCAGGTCCTCCATATAGGTGTCCCCAGCGGGGGCCAGGTGGCACAGGTTGGGGGTTTTGCTGGAGATCTCGTTGGACATGTCCAAATCCAGCTCAATGCCGCACTCGTGGGCGATGGCGGGCAGGTGGAGCATGGTGTTGGTGGAGCAGCCCAGGGCCATGTCCACCGTCTCGGCGTTGTGGAAAGCGGCCTGGGTCATGATATCCCGGGGCTTGATGTCCTTCTTGACCAGCTCCATGATCTGCATCCCGGCGTGCTTGGCCAGCCGCAGCCGGGCCGACCACACGGCGGGGATGGTGCCGTTGCCCTTGAGGCCCATGCCGATGGCCTCTGTCAGGCAGTTCATGGAGTTGGCGGTATACATCCCGGAGCAGGAGCCGCAGGTGGGGCAGGCGTTATTGACGTACTCGTCTACGCCCTCCTCGTCCAGCTTTCCGGCGTAGTAGCCGCCCACGGCCTCGAACATGTGGGACAGGCAGGTACGCCGCCCGTCGTTGAGCCGACCCGCCAGCATGGGCCCGCCGGAGCAGAAGATGGTGGGGATATTCACCCGGGCGGCGGCCATGAGCAGGCCGGGGACGTTTTTGTCGCAGTTGGGGATCATCACCAGGCCGTCGAACTGGTGGGCCATGGCCATGGCCTCGGTGGAGTCGGCGATGAGGTCCCGGGTGACCAGGGAGTATTTCATGCCCACGTGGCCCATGGCGATGCCGTCGCACACGGCGATGGCGGGGAACTCGATGGGGGTGCCCCCGGCGGCCCGGACGCCGGCCTTGACCGCCTCGGCGATTTTGTCCAGGTTCATGTGGCCGGGGACGATCTCGTTATAGGAGCACACCACGCCGATGAGGGGCCGCTCCAGCTCCTCGCGGGTGTAGCCCAGGGCGTAGAACAAAGAGCGGTTGGGGGCGGTGGGCACGCCCTTTTTCACATTGTCGGAACGCATATGTATGATCTCCTTTGCGATTTTATGTGCGAAAGCATTGTATCACAGAAATGCCGGGAGCGCAATGGAAAATCCCCTGACAAAGGAGCGTCCCGCTTCAGGCTTGTCCCCCGTCCCCGGGGATGGTACAATAAATCATAAAATAAAGGGAAAAATCCCGTAAGGTTTTGGGCGGCGTTCCGTCTTATAAAGGGAAGGGACCTTTCAATCAGACAGAGGGGGTGTTCCATTGGAGGACAGCCAGCTCATAGAGCTTTTCTGGCAGAAAAACCCGGAGGCCGTCTCGGAGGCCGCCGGAAAGTACGGCGCCTACTGCTTCGCCATCGCCCGGCGGATTCTGCAAAGCCCGGAGGACTGCGAGGAGTGCGTCAACGACGTCTGGCTCCGGGCCTGGAACGCCATCCCGCCCCAGAGGCCCGGTGTGCTGCGGCTGTTTCTAGGGCGGGTCACCCGCAATCTGGCCTTTGACCGGCTCCAGAGGCAGAAGGCGGAGAAGCGGGGCGGCGGCGAGATCGCCCTGGTGCTGGACGAGCTGGAGGAGTGCCTGGGGGGCGGGACGGACGCGGCGGCGGAGTACGAGGCCAAGGAGCTGAGGGAGTGCGTCCGGCGTTTTGTGGAGGCGCTCCCGGAGCGGGAGGGGAACGTGCTGGTGCGCCGGTACTTCTTCGCCGAGCCTGTGGCGGACATCGCGCGGAGGTACGGCCTGACGGAAAACCATGTGATGGTGATGCTGAGCCGGACGCGGAAAAAGCTGAAGGCCCATCTCTTGAAGGAGGGATACCAATGAACAAAAACGACTTATTTCAGGCCTTTGACGGGGTGGACGACCATATTTTGCAGCGCAGCGAGGCCCCCGCGGCCCGCCGCCGGCCTCTGGCCTTTCGGCGGTGGATGGCGCTGGCCGCCTGCCTGGCCCTGGCGGCCAGCCTGGCGGGGGTGGCCTTTGCCGCCGAGGCCAGAGAGTACGGCGCGGCGGTGGCGTTTTTTGACGAGAACGGGCTGTCCACCGAGGGCCTGAGCCGGGAGGATGTGAAGGCGGTGTACCGGGACATCACCACCCAGCGCTTCTCCTACGACAAGACGGCCCAGGTCATCGAGCGCTTGGTGCCGGGGCTGGAGATCGACCAGAGAGAGCCCACCCCGGAGGAGCTGGCCGAGCTGTGGAACAGCAAGGACCCCGCCAAAAATCCCACCGCCAGCCCCTTTGCCCCGCTGGACTACCGCTTTGAGTATGTGGAGCGGATGGACGAGGAGCTGGGCTTCAGGGTCTTTGACCGGTGCTACCTGGACCACTATGAGGACGGCGTCCGGGTGTGGCGGGCGCAGTTCGACCAGTTCTGCGTGACGGACTGGGCTCCCGTGTCCGACGGGACGGCGGTGTGGGGGGAGACCCCCACCTGGTCCAGCGAGCAGACCGCCTATCCCTGGCTGGCCCGGGTGGACCAGGCCGGGAACGTCCTGTGGCAGCGCCGATTGGAGCATGGCTTTGAAAGGGAATCTATTTCCGCCGTGGTGGACAACGGGGACGGCACCTGGGCGGTGGTGAGCCGGGGAAACTTTGAGACCATCTGCCTGGGCCAGTACGACGGGGATGGAAATGAGCTGTCTTTCCACAAAACCCAGGTGGGCAATTATGGTATCTGGAACGTGGTTCGGCTGGGGGAGGGCTATCTGGCCCAACTGGGGAGCTATACAGACAGGGAGTATGCCCATTTGGTGAGGCTGGACCGGGAGGGAAACCTGCTGGACAGCTTTACCTACCAGGGGACAGACTGCGACTACTATATCAAAGATATGGCGGAGTTCGGGGGCCGGGTGTACCTGTCCGCCTACGCCGTGCCCAGGCAGGAGGACGAGGGCGGACGGCACGAGATCGCCGACATCCTGGACTACCTGTTTGACAACAACATCTGGGAGATCTCCAGCGAGGAGCTGACCCCTCTGGTGCGGGACAACTACACGGCGGTGCTGCTGCTGTGCGGCCCGGAGGGGGGCGCGCCGGAGACCTTCTACTCCGTCAAGGGCTCCCTGGGCGGGAAGCTGGCGGTGAACGGCGCCGGGGAGCTGACCTGGGACGTGGAGAGCGTGGTGGAGACCTTCTTCTCCCCGGGCACCAGCTCGTTTACCATCGGCGGCACCAGCCAGGTGTTCCGCTACACCTTTGACGCCTCCGGGACCCTGCTGTCCCAGAGGGACACGGGGGAGACCACGGCCTACCGCAGATAGCGCGGGCGGGGCGTAAGGGGCGCGCCGGATAAAATCTTCATTTCCAAATCAAGCGGAATTTACCAGCCCATACGGCCGCATATAAAAACGGGGATGGCTCAAACTATGCTCGGATTCCCAATCCGACAGAGAAACAAACAACCAAGATTCAAAAAGGAGAACAAGGATATGTCTAACAGCAATAATTCCAACCGTCTGGTGGTCCCCGGCGCCCGTGAGGCTATGGATAAGTTCAAGATGGAGGCGGCCAACGAGGTGGGCGTCAACCTGAAGCAGGGCTACAACGGCGACCTGACCAGCCGTCAGGCGGGCTCCGTGGGCGGCCAGATGGTCAAGAAGATGATCGAGGCCTACGAGAACGGCCTGAAGTAAAGTCCAGCACACCCCATTTCGCGGGAAACAGGCGGCGGAGCCAGCATGGCTCCGCCGCCTTGCGCTGTTTCGGCCCGGCGTCCACAGGCGGATTGACAGAAAAATGCGTATGTGGTAAAATACTATGTCACAATTTGTTCATCGCTTCAACGCTGGAGGGGAGGGGAAGGCGATGCGGACAAAAAAGGACCGGCCCAGGCGCCTGGGTCCAGTGGCCATTGTGCTGGCGGCGCTGGCGGCGTGCCTGATGTGCTGGGTGCTGCTCAACCTGATCGTGGACCCCTTCGGCGTGTTCGGGGACCGAGTGCTGGGCTGGTGGTCCTACGACATGTCTTTCAACTCCCGGACCGCCAAATTTTCCTACCTGGAGCAGCACCATGAGGAGTTTGACTCCTACGTGATCGGCGGACCCTCCGCCGGCGCCTGGTCCACCCAGGCGCTGGACCGGTATTTTGGCGGAAGCTTTTACAACCTGGCCCTGAGCGGCAACGACATGCGGGACATTGAGCGGTATGTCCGCTGGCTGGTGGGCCGTTATGAGGTGAAAAACCTGGTGCTCAGCGTGACGGTGGACAGCGCCAGGGCCCACGCCGGAGACGACCGGGCCGTTACCGAGGCCATGCCCTGCCAGCTGGACGGCACCTCCTCCCTGGCCTATTATGCCCGCTATCTGTTTGCCGACTCCTCCTATGGTTTGCGCAAGCTCATGGCCCTGAGCTCGGACAGCGTCGTGCCCAGCTTCTCCGACCGGTTTGACGCCGCCACCGGGGCCGTCGACTACTCCGACCGGGACGTGGAAGCCATCGGCGCGGGCAGCCTGGAGGACTATCTGGAGAGCAATCCCGGTTTCACCGACCTGCCCGATGTCACGGGGCTGCTGTGGCAGAAGGAGTGCGTCTCCAGCGTGGCCGCCATCCGGGATCTCTGCGAGGAGGCGGAGGTGAATCTGGTGGTGGTGGCCGCCCCCATCTATGACGGCTACCTGGCCCGTTTTTCCAGGAAAGAGGTGGAGGAGTTCTTCACCGCCCTGGGCCGGGTGACCCCCTACTGGGATTTTACCTCCAGCTCGGTGAGCCGGGACCCCCGGTATTTTTACGACCCTGCCAGCTTCCGCGCCGCCGTGGGGGAGATGATGCTGTCCCGGATGTTTGACGACGGCGAGGTCTACTGCCCGAAGGATTTCGGCGTCTACCGCACGGCGGACAGCGGCCCGGCCCGCATTGCGCAGGCCGCCGCCCAGTGCTCGGAGGAGCCGTACACCGCGCGGGTGCCCATTTTGATGTACCACCACCTGTCGGAGAGCACGGTGTCCGGGGACAGGCTGGACGAGCACATGGCGGCGCTGAAGGGGGCGGGCTACACCGCCGTTACCATGGAGGATCTGCGCTCCTACGTGGAGAGGGGGCGGGACCTTCCGGACCGCCCGGTGGTCATCACCTTTGACGACGGCTACACCAGCAACCTGGAGATCGGCCTGCCTGTCCTGGAGAAATACGGCATGAAGGCCACCATTTTTGTCATCGGCTGCTCGGTGGGCAAGGACACCTACAAGGACACCGGCGAGGCCATGACCCCCCACTTCACGGCGGAGCAGGCCAGGGAGCTGGAGGACACCGGCCTGGTGAGCATCGGCAGCCATGGCTTTGACATCCACGAGGTGGAGGGCAGGGACCCGTCCCCCATCCGCCACGGCGTGCTCCAGAAGGAGGATGAGATCGAAAAGGACTACGTGTCGTTCCTCCAGGAGGACTGCGCCCGGTTCCGGGAGGTGGTGGAGCCGGCCCTGGGCCACAGGGTGGACATTCTGGCCTATCCCTACGGCCAGTGTAGCCCCCTCAGCGAGATCCTGCTGGCCCGGGAGGGCTTTTACGCCACTGTCACCACCATTCCGGGGGTGAATACCCTGGTGAAGGGCCTGCCCCAGACTCTGCGCTCTATGAACCGGTATGATATAGAGGCCTTGGACCTGACGGGGGAGGAGCTGCTGGAGCTGCTGGACCAGCCCTGAGACAGACCCCGGCCCGCGTGAATCCAGCGTCTGAGCCCCGCGCCGCCCGGCGCGGGGCTTTTTGATGAAGGTAGGCGCACCTGCGTGAAGGCGGCCCAAAGCGGCCTTGCCAAAAAGTGCCGGATGTGGTATGGTATAGAGGTATGATTGGGGCGGCTTGGGCCCGTCCCGGCTGTGAGATATTGACAAATGAGGTGAGAGCGATGTCCGATTGTACCCAGCTTTTGAACGCCCTGAAAAGCGGGACCCATGACCAGGCTCTATCCGCCCTCTACGCCCTGGACGGGACCGCCCGACGGCTGGACCAGGCCCGGACCCGGTGCGTCCAGACGGTGGAGACCTTTGCCCAGCGCTATGGGGCGGATGCCCAGGGCGCGGCCCTGTTCTCCGGCCCCGGCCGCACGGAGCTCGGCGGCAACCACACCGACCACCAGCACGGCCATGTCCTGTGCGGCAGCGTGGACCTGGACATGCTGGCCTGCGCCGCCCCCAACGGGCTGGGCGTGGTGCGTATCCAGTCCCAGGGCTATCCCGCCATGGAGATCGACCTGGGCGACCTGGCCCCCAAAAAGGAGGAGGAGAACACCTCCGCCGCCCTGGTGCGGGGGGTGGCTGCCAAGATCAGGGAGATGGGGTACACCCTGTCCGGCTTTGACGCCTGCGCCAACTCCACCGTGCTGTCCGGGTCCGGGCTGTCCTCCTCCGCCGCCTACGAGACCCTGGTGGGCAACATCTTCAACCACTTCTGCTGCGGGGACAAGCTGGACCCGGTGACCATCGCCAAGATCGGCCAGTACGCCGAAAACGTCTACTTCGGCAAGCCCTGCGGCCTGATGGACCAGATGGGCTCGTCGGTGGGGGCCTGCGTGGCCATCGACTTCAACGACCCCAGCGACCCGGTGGTGGAGCGGGTGGACTACGACTTCTCCAAGTCCGGCCACACCCTGTGCATCGTGGACACCTGCTCCAGCCACGGCGATCTGACGGACGACTACGCCGCCGTCACCCGGGAGATGGGGGCGGTGGCGGCCTACTTTGGCAAAAAGGTGCTGCGGGACGTGCCGGAGCAGCACTTCCGGGCGGCCCTCCCCGCCCTGCGGCGGGAGTGCGGCGACCGGGCGGTGCTGCGCGCCCTGCATTTCTACGACGACGACCGCCGGGCGGCCCAGGAGGCCCAGGCCCTGAAGGACGGGGACTTCCCCCGGTTCCTGGCCTTGGTGAACGCCTCCGGCCTGTCCTCCTCCCTCCACCTGCAAAACACCTGGTCCATCGCCGCGCCGCGCCAGCAGGCCATCCCGCTGTGCCTGGCGGTGGCGTCGGAGCTGCTGGACGGCGCCGGGGCCGTCCGGGTCCACGGCGGCGGCTTCGCGGGCACTATCCAGGCCTGGGTGCCGGAGGACAAGCTGTCCCTGTTCCAGTCCGGCATGGAGGCCCTGCTGGGCCAGGGCAAGTGCCACGTGCTTCACATACGGCCCCAGGGTGGAACTGTGGTGGCCGAGTAAACGGGGGAGGGACAATACATGATTGACAACGCTGTTTCCAAGCTGACCGCCTACGCTTTGCGGACGGGCCTCATCCAGCCCTGCGAGAAGGACTGGGCCGTGAATACCATTCTGGACGTTCTGAAGCTGGACGGCTACGCCGACCCCGGCCGGGACTGGGGAGAGGTGGAGCTGGCCCCGGTGCTGGAGGAGCTGCTGGACGACGCCCACGCCCGGGGCGTGCTCACCGAAAACTCCGTGGTCTACCGGGACCTGTTTGACACCGAGCTCATGGGGCGGCTCACCCCCCGCCCGGCCCAGGTCATTGAGAAATTTCAGGCGTTGTACCGGGAGGACCCGAGGAAGGCCACCGACTGGTACTACACATTCAGCCAGGACACCAACTACATCCGCCGGGACCGCATCGCCAAGGACGTGAAGTGGAAGGCACCCACAGAATACGGCGAGCTGGACGTGACTATTAACCTGTCCAAGCCGGAGAAGGACCCCAAGGCCATCGCGGCGGCCAAAAACCTGCCCGCCTCCGCCTATCCCCGGTGCCAGCTGTGCGCCGAGAACGAGGGCTACGCGGGCCGGGTGAACCACCCCGCCCGGCAGAACCACCGTATCGTGCCCATCACCATCAACGGCTCCCCCTGGTTTTTGCAGTATTCCCCCTATGTCTACTACAACGAGCACTGCATCTGCCTGAACAGCGCTCACGTGCCCATGAAGATCGACCGGGCCTGCTTCGGCAAGCTGCTGGACTTTGTGGGCCAGTTCCCCCACTACTTCGTGGGCTCCAACGCCGATCTGCCCATTGTGGGCGGCTCCATCCTGGCCCACGACCATTTCCAGGGCGGGCGGTACGAGTTCGCCATGGCGAAAGCCCCGGTGGAGACTTCCTTCACCTTCCCCGGCTTTGAGGATGTGGAGTCGGGCATCGTGAAATGGCCCATGTCGGTGGTGCGCCTGGCCTGTGAGAAGCCGGACCGGCTGGTGGAGCTGGCGGATAGGATTCTCACCGCCTGGCGGGGCTATACCGACGAGGAGGCGTTCATCTACGCGGAGACCGACGGCGAGCCCCACAATACCATCACCCCCATCGCCCGGAAGCGGGGGGAGAAGTACGAGCTGGACCTGGTGCTGCGCAACAACATCACGACAAAAGAGCACCCCCTGGGCGTCTACCACCCCCACGCTGAGCTCCACCACATCAAGAAGGAGAACATTGGGCTCATCGAGGTGATGGGGCTGGCGGTGCTCCCGGCCCGGCTGAAGGAGGAGCTGGCCGCCGTTGCCGACGGCCTTGCCAAGGGTATGGACCTGCGGGCCAGTGAGCTGACGGAAAAGCACGCGGACTGGGCGGAGGCGTTCGCCAAAAACTATGAGATCACCTCGGACAACGCCCTGGACATCGTCAAGGCGGAGACGGGCAAGGTGTTCGCCCAGGTGCTGGAGCACTGCGGCGTCTACGCCCGTACCCCCGAGGGCAGGGAGCGGTTCCTGAAGTTCCTGGGTACGATATAAGAAGAGACCACCCCCGGCTGAGCCGGGGGTGGTTTTTTTATGTCCACAGATTGTCGGGATACAGCCCCTGGGCCGTCATCCGGGCGATGGCGGCGGCCACAGCGGGCTTGTCCTCCTGATAGGTGACGCCGTACCACCTGTCCCCGGAGGACAGGGCCCGCACAGAGGCCGCGCCCTCCTCAATGAGCCGGCCCACCAGGGTGGGGAGCAGGTACTCCCCCTTCATGGGGTTTTCCGCCAGCGCCCGGTCCAGAAAGTCCGGGAACCGTGCCTTTGCCTGGTCCAGCAGGGAGGGGGTGAAGCCCCAGAAGTTCATGGACACCATGGTGTCTCCGGGCAGCTGGGTCCAGGTCTGGCCGCCGTCCTCGGTGAACCGGGGGGGAGGCCCCTTTTCAATGTGCAGGCGCTCTACGATGCCGGTGAGCAGGCCGTCCGCCCCCACCTGGCACACCCCCCGGGCCACGTGGCCGTAGTCGGTGACGGTGTTCTCCAGGCGGTAGGCCACCATGGCGTACTCGGTTCCGCCGGGGTGGTCCAGCAGGTAGTCGTAGATCACCTGAAACGCCGAGGGTCCATAGTAGTCGTCGGCGTTGATGATGGCGAAGGGCCCGTCGATCAGCGGCTGGGCCGCCAGCGCCGCCTGGGCGGTGCCCCAGGGCTTGGCGCGGCCCTCCGGGATGGAGTATCCTTCCGGCAGATCGTCCATGCGCTGGAAGGCGTAGCGCACGTCCATGTGGGGCTCGACGCGGGAGCCCACGCGCTGCTTGAAATCCGCCTCGATCTCGTCCTTGATGACGAAAATCACCGTCTCGAACCCGGCCCGCCGGGCGTCATAGATGGAGTAATCCAAAATGACCTGCCCGTGGCCGCCCACAGGGTCCATCTGCTTGAGGCCGCCGTACCGGCTGCCCATGCCCGCAGCCATGATGACCAATACCGGCTTTTTCATGGGGTGTACCTCCTTTGGGGGCGGAAAGGCCCCCGGTCAAATGGTGAACTGGACGGCGCAGAACGCCCCGTAGATGAGCAGCAGGGCCACGCCCTGAACGCGGCTGAGCCTGCCCCGGCGCAGGGCGGGCAGGGTGAGCAGGGCCATGACCAAGAGCATCACCGGGATGTCCAGCACCAGCGAGGCGTTATAGCCCGCGATGGTGGAGCTCTGGGGGATGGAGAAGGGGGCCAGGGCCACCGACACCCCGGACACCAGCACCAGATTAAAGAGGTTGGCGCCGATGATGTTGCCCAGGGACAGGGCCCCGTGGCCCTTGAGGAGGGAGGTGATGGCGGTGACCAGCTCGGGCAGGGAGGTGCCCAAAGCCACGAAGGTGAGGGCGATCACCGACTCCGGGACCCCCAGCGCCTGGGCGATGAGGGTGCCGTTGTCCACCAGCAGGTTGGCTCCCACGGCGATGAGGGCCGCGCCCAGGACGAGCAGCACCAGGTCCTTGAGCAGGGGGCTTTCCTCCTCCTGGGGCTGAGGGGCGGCAGGCCGGGTGGCGGAGGAGCGGGACTTCATCTGCCATACGGTGGCGGCCATATAGACCACGAACATGGCCAGCAGGATCAGGCCGGTGATCTGGCTGAAATAGCCGGTGGTGTAGGCCACTCCGGCGTAGATGGCGGCGGCGGTGAAGAAAAAGGCCACCGGCAGGCGCAGGGACTTGGGGTCCACCTTCCCCGGCTTGACGGCCACCGTGATGGCGGCGATGAGGGCAGTGTTGCAGATCACCGAGCCGATGGCGTTGCCGTAGGCGATCTCGCCGTGGCCGCCCAGGGCGGAGGTGGTGGACACCATCACCTCGGGCAGGGTGGTGCCGATGGACACCACCGTGGCGCCGATGAGCAGCTCGGGCAGGCCGAACCGGCGGGCGATACCGGTGGCGCCGTCCACAAACCAGTCCCCCCCTTTGATGAGAAAGACCAGCCCCACACAAAACAGGAGAATGGGAATGAGCATGAGTGAGATACCTCCCGGGACCCCGCTGTGTCCCGGCCGGGGTCGGCTCTTGATGTGTTTGCGATGCAGGCGCGCAGAGGAGAGATCACCTCTCCCTGTGTCTCTCATTTAACCGCATTTCCCATGGTTTGTCAATCCCGGAGTTTGGAGGCAGGGGGGAAGAAGGACCGGAATTTGTGGAAAGGGCACAATATTTCGACCCTTCTCCCCGGTTTTTTGGCGCGGAGGGGATTGACAAATGGGAGGGGCGGGTCTATGATATTTTGAAAGTCAAATTATTTGGATTTCAAAATATTTGAGATTCAAAGAACTTTATGAGGAGTGTTTGACATATGGTACGCATCATTACCGACGGCACCAGCGACCTGTCCATCCAGCGGGGGCGGGAGCTGAACGTCCACGTCATGCCCATGCGGGTGTTTTTCGGCCAGGAGAGCTTTGTGGACGGTGTGGACATCACAAGGGAGGAGTTCTTTGACCGCCTGTCCTCCAGCGATGAGCTGCCCACCACCTCCCAGCTCAACCCGGACGACTTCCTGGAGGTGTTCCAGAAATACGTGGACCAGGGGGATGAGATCGTGGGCATCTTCCTGTCCACCGAGCTGAGCGGCACCTGCCAGTCGGCCTGCATCGCCCGGGACATGGTGGAGGGCGGGGAGATTCACATTGTGGACTCCCGCACCGTCACCTTCGGCCTGGCCCTGCTGGTGGAGGAGGCGGTCCGGATGCGGGACGCGGGCCTGTCCGCAGCCCAGATCGCCGCCGAGGTGGAAAAGCTGGCCCGGCGCACCCATCTGCTGGCCATTGTGGACACCCTGGCCTACTTAAAAAAGGGCGGGCGCGTCTCCGCCGCCACCGCCGCCGTGGGCGGCCTGCTGGGCATCAAGCCCATCGTGGGGGTGGACAGCCGGGGCACGGTGGAGGCGCTGGGCAAGGCCCGGTCCATGGCCTCCGGCCTGGAGTGGATCGCCCGGCATATCCAGCAGTTCCCGGCGGACCCCGCCTGCGCCGTGGCCTACGGCCACTCCAACTCCCCCGAGCGGGTGCCGGTGTGCGTGGAGGCGCTGAAGGATGTGCTGCCCCAGGGGCGGCCCCCCCTGATGGGCTCCATCGGCGCGGTGATCGGCACCCATGTAGGCCCCGGCGCGGTCGGCGTGGCCTACATCGCGGAGCGGTGACGGCGCCCATGGAGGAGCGGGATTACCGCGGGGAGCTCAACCGCTTTCTGGTGGAGGTGTTCAACGATATCCTGAGGGCGGAGGAGGGCTGCCTCTCCCGGCAGTGCCCGGACCTGTCCGTGCGGGAGCTGCACATCATCGAGGAGGTGTGCCGGGCGGCAGACCAAAGGGGGGACGACCGGGCCTCCGCCATCGCCGCCGCCCAGCGGGTGACGGCGGGCACCCTCACCGTGGCGGTGAACCAGCTGGAGGCCAAGGGCTACCTGGAGCGGGTGCGGGACAGCGGAGACAAGCGGTCCGTCCACCTGCGGCCTACCGAGAAGGGCCGGGAGGCTGAGCGCCGCCACGCCCAGTTCCACCGGGAGCTGGTGGAGGCCGCCGTGGAGCGGCTGTCCGCCCAGGAGCTGGAGGCGCTGGCCCGGGGGCTGGGCGGGATCTCCGCCTTCATCCGCGCCAATGATCCGGCGTCATGACAAAAAGAGCCGGGGCCCGAAGGGCCCCGGCTCTTTTTTGAGGATGGAGGATAGAATGAAAAAGAAAGGATATCTCTTGCAAGAATTAGAATAGGGGAGAGACGTTACAAAAGTTCTGCCCTGAGTGTTACAAAAGTATTAAATCTTCCCGGCGGGCTGGGCCTCCAGCTCCACGGCCAGGCCGTTGACCTCCACGCCCTCCCCGGCGGGGATGAGGATGTATTTGCGCCCCTCCAGCACCCGGGACTCCACCTGGCCGGACAGCTCCGGCTTGACGGTGATGGTGATCTCCCCGGCCTTGATCTGGAAGCGCTTGCTGTCGATGAGGTTGGCGGGGTCCAGGGCGGCACCCTCCCCCAGCCGCTGGGCGCAGTAGTCCTGGAAGGAGGACACCCGCTCCTCCTCGATGCCGCACTCCCGCAGCATCCCGCCCACGTCCTTTGCCGTGACGGTGAGGGGGTCCGGGCTCTGGCTCTCCTTGTGCAGCTCGATGCGCTCACGCATCTGCTCGTGGACGGCCTGGACCAGCTCCATGCTGCACTCCACCCCCAGGGCGTCGGACAGGGCGGACTCGAAGGCCTCCTTCTGTTCCGGGGCGGACATGGGGGCGGGCAGGCCGAACACCCCCTCGATGAACTCGCCGTGGAGAAACTCCGGCTTGTGGACGTAGTAGAGGGCGCTGTACAAATTGGCCGAGCGGTTGTCGAAGGCAGGGAAGAGGAAGCCCAGCTCCGGCGGGGCGGCCAGCTGCCCGGCGGTTTTCATGTGCAGCACGTTGTCCGCCGGCAGGTAGCCCAGCCCCGGCCTGCCCTCCCGCATGGGACACAGGGCGCACATCAGGTAGGTGAACACGGTGTCGGAGGAGTCGTCCAGCAGCTCGTCGTTTTTGGAGCGGAAGGGCACGTCGTAGGTGTCGCAGGCCAGCAGGATGAGGTAGTTGTCCTCCCCCATGTCCACACTCCGGATGACCTTCTCATAAAAAGCCCGGCGCAGCTCCCGGTCCTTCAGCTTGGAGCTTCGCAGGTCCTGGAGCAGCTTGTGGTCCGCCCCCTCCGCCACCTGCTGGGTGGTGAAGCCCACGTCGATCAAATTCCGGCCCAGGGAGCCGGACAGGGCCTTTTTCAGCAGGGACAGGCAACCCTCCACGTCGTCCTCGCTGAGCAGGGCGGTGGACTGGTCCACCTCGGCGATGATCTCTTTGGTGGAGCCTACATAGCAGCCGTAGATGTGGCTGATGGCGTTTTTGCCCGGGCGGAGGCGGCGGCGCAGCTCGCCCACTTCTTTGGTGTTCATGGGGAATCCCTCGCTTATCGTGGATTGCGCCCCGCCGGGGCGCGTATAAAAGGGATTATACCACATCCCGGCGGCGTTGTCACGGGGCAGTTCCTGTTGCAATTTCACCCCTGCTGGGGTATAATAGCTCAATCCCTTTTTGCGGAGGACGGGGCGGTTTGCCCTCGAGAGAAGGAGGTATTATGATGGAATACAATCGGGCTGAGCTCAAGCGCAGTGTGAAGCGCTCCATGAAGGGCAGCGGCTGCATGATGGTGACGCTGCTGTTCACCGTGGTGGTGTCGGCGGGCACCTGGCTCATCAATACGATTCTGGGCGGGGCGCTCACCGGGCGCCTGGGCCTGTCCACCATGATCTCATACCACATTCAGGCGGGCTATGAGCTGGAGGAGGCGGTGGAGCGGGCCATACTTACCCTTTTGAGCATGGGGCCCGGGCCGCTGCTCAGCGTGATGGTGGGCGGCGTGGTGCTGTCCATCCTGGTGTCCCTGTGGCAGAGCGTCATGGGCGTGGGCTATGAGGGCTGGTGCCTGGACATGGTGCGGGACTCCCACCCGCCCGTGGGCCGGATCTTCTGCGCCCTGCCCCGGCTCGGCCCGGTGGTGGTGACCCGGTTCCTCACGGGGCTGTTCGAGCTGCTGTGGTCCCTGCTGGTGGGGGTGGGCTACATCGTGCTGGTGGTGATCATCGCCGTGGTCGGCACAGCCACCGAGCTGATGGGCCTGACGATTGTCCTCCTGTTGGCGGCCTTCGTGGGTTTTGTGCTGGCGGCCATCTGGGTGACCATGCGCTACGCCCTGGTGGATTACGTGCTGCTGGACAAGGGCCTGTCCGGCCTGGACGCCATCCGGGAGAGCAAGCGGCTGATGAAGGACAACATCGGCAGAGGCTGGGTGCTCCAGGTGTCCTTCTTCGGCTGGTATCTGCTGATGATCGGCATGATCTATGTGGGGGCGTTCCTGGCCCTGTTCCCCATCATCGGGATGTATGTCAGCGGCGGCGGCACCGGCGGCTGGGTGGCCGCCTCCGGCTTCGCCCTGGTGGTGCTGATCGCCGTTGCGATCGGGTCCACGGTGCTGTCCCTGTGGCTCAAGCCCTACATCACCGGGGCCATGGCAAAATTCTACGACTGGGCCGACGGCAGGCCGGATACCCCCCAGGGAGGGCCAGGCTATGACGGCTGGAGCGCCCCCGGCGACTACACCTGGAACTCGGGGAGCTCCGGCCCGGGGGCGGGGAGCGGGTCCGGCTCCGGTGGCCTTCCCCCCAGGCCGCCCCAGTCCCCCAAGGACGACCCCTGGAACTGAGCGTATCAACCTCAAGGGCGGGGACGGGCTTCCGCCCCCGCCCTGTCACATCAAAAGGAGAGATGAACCGTGGATAAGCTGCAAATGAAAACCCCCCTGGTGGAGATGGACGGGGACGAGATGACCCGCATCCTCTGGCAGCAGATCAAGGAGGAACTGCTGGAGCCCTACATCGACCTGAAAACGGAGTACTACGACCTGGGCCTGCCCCAGCGGGAGCGCACAAAGGACCAGGTGACCATCGACGCGGCCCAGGCCAACAAAAAATACGGCGTGGCGGTGAAATGCGCCACCATCACCCCCAACCAGCAGCGGGTGGAGGAGTACCAGCTGTCCCAGATGTGGAAGTCCCCCAACGGCACCATCCGGGCCATCCTGGACGGCACCGTGTTCCGCGCCCCCATCATGGTGAAGGGCTTAAACCCGGTGGTGAAGAACTGGAAGGCCCCCATCACCATCGCCCGCCACGCCTTCGGCGACGTGTACAAGGCCGCGGAGCTCAAGGTCCCCGGCCCGGGCACGGCGGAGCTGGTGTTCACCGGCGCGGACGGGAAGGAGACCCGTCAGGTCATCAACAAGTTCGACGGCCCCGGTGTGCTCCAGGGGCAGTTCAATTTGGAGTCGTCCATCACCTCCTTCGCCCACTCCTGCTTCCAGTTCGCCCTGGATACAAAACAGGACCTGTGGTTCTCCACCAAGGACACCATCTCCAAGCAGTACGATCATACCTTTAAAGACATCTTCGCCGAGGTCTATGAGGCGCGGTACAGGGAGAAGTTTGAGCAGGCGGGCATCACCTACTTCTACACCCTCATTGACGACGCGGTGGCCCGGGTCATCCGCTCCAAGGGGGGCTTCATCTGGGCCTGCAAGAACTACGACGGCGACGTGATGAGCGACATGGTGTCCACCGCCTTCGGCTCCCTGGCGATGATGACCTCGGTGCTGGTGTCCCCCGACGGCAACTACGAGTACGAGGCCGCCCACGGCACCGTCACCCAGCACTACTACCGCCACCTGAAGGGGGAGCAGGTGTCCACCAACCCCATGGCCACCCTGTTCGCCTGGACGGGGGCGCTGGGTAAGCGGGGGGAGCTGGATAATCTTCCGGAGCTGACTGCCTTTGCCAAAAAACTGGAAAAAGCGTCCATTGATACCATCGAGAGCGGCGTGATGACCGGCGACCTGGTGGGATTGTGGGAGGGCGAGGCCAAAGCCCAAAAGGTCACCGGGCTGGAGTTCCTCCGGGCCATCCGGGAAAAACTGTGACCTGTTTTTTCTTGAAAGAAAAAGCAGGAAAAAGAGCTTTAGTTCGCTGGCGGACAGGGCAAGAGCCTGATCCATCTTTGCCCGGTAACGAAAAGTATTGTACGATGAAAAGGCCCCGGGACTGCCTTTGCGGTCCCGGGGCCTTTTTCATTCCCAGACAAATCAGTTTTCCTGGAAGAATTTCTTGAATTCGTTTTGCGCCAGCCCGTTTTTCTTGGAGACGATGAGGACCACGTACCGCCCCTGGCTGGTGACCACCGCGTTCTCGGTGAGAGGCACCTGCTCGGGGTCGTACTCCTCAAAGGTGCCCTGCCGGGTCTTTACATGCTCATGGAGGGACTCCATCAGGGCGGCGGCGTCCGACTTGTCCTTGAGCTTGACCACAGCCATCTCCTCCGCCGTGCCCCCGTCGGCATAGGCGTAGCAATAGGAGTCCACCTTGCCATAGTCCAGGTCGGACAGATAGAAGAAATTGTCCTTGGCGCTGTCGTCGGAGCTGGAGCGCTCCACCATTTCGGGCAGGGTGGTGTCCACCGCCAGCATGGCTTGGACCATGGTCCCTGGGTCCACGGCGGGCTCGTCGGGGCCGGCGCTGCTGGCGCAGCCCCAGGCGCCCGCCAGGGCCAGCGCCGCCAGGGTGAGACAAAGGACCCGCTTCAAATGCTTCATGATCGTTCCTCCTTGTGTGGGGCAGGCTTCAGCGCAGCTCCACGCTGCCGCCGCCGTCCCAGGTGGTGACGACCTCGCCGTTTTCCGTGACCACGGTCTGGGTGGGGCCGTCGGCTCCGCCGATGACATCATCAATGGGGAGGTCCATGCCGGGTTCATCGCCGCCGCCCAGCATGGCCGGGTCCAGCCCGAAGGCCTCGGCCACCAGCTTGATGATCTCCTTGGCCTCGGGGGAGTCCATGTCGATGCCGCCCTCCTCCTGGGCGTTGTGGCTCTCCAGCAGCAGACCCAGGATGTAGTCGTCCTCCCGGTCGCTGGGGTACCAGGAGGCCCGGAAGTAGTAGCTGTCGCCGTCCTCCAGCATCCCGCCGCCCAGCACCATGTCCAGGATGTTCACCAAAAAGTCGGCGGTGGCCATGTCCTCGTCGGTGACGGGGCTTTTGAGCTTGTAGAACAGGGTGGTGCTCTTGCCGTCCAGGGATTCCTTCAGGGCGGCGGGGATGTCCGTCATCTTGTCCACCTCCACCGCCTGCTGAACGGCGGGGGAGTACTTCACGCTCTTGGCCTCGGGCAGGGCGGACTCATCCCAGTTGTGGCCGTTTCGGGCCATGTCGTCCGTCATGTTAAAGTTGCCGTACAGCACTCCGTGGGCGTCGCTGTACACGTCCACATGATACCACTCGTCGTCCAGCTTCACCAGGTCCCAGGAGTGGTAGTCGTTGTGGACAATGTGGCAGTCCATGCCCAGCATATTCATGAACATGCGGAAGGTGGTGGCGTAGCCCACGCACACCGCCGAGCGGCTGAGGAGCACGTCGTGGGGAGTGAAGGCGGAGCGGTCCATGCCGGGCCGGCTGATGACGCCGCCCCGCCCGTGGCCGATGTTGGCTACCAGCCACTGGTAGACGGCCTCCTCCTTCTCATAGTCGGACATGCCGTCCTCAATCACCTCGTCCAGCACGGCCTTGGCCATCTTCAGCGTGTCCTTGTCCTCCTCACTGAGCTGGCTCTCATCGCTGTTCTTATAGGCGTCGGAGATGTGGGTGGTGGAGCGGATCTCATACTCCCCACCCACCTTGTAGCCGTCCTCAATGTACTCGTTTTCCTTTTTCTCCTCCTCGGCGATGCGCTCCAGGATGTAGTCGATGAAGTCCGCCGATTTCTGGTTGGGCACCACGGCCTGGTAGATGTTCAGCCCCAGGCTTGCCACCAGGCAGCAGGCCGCCAGGACGGCGAAGATGATGTGGCCGGCCTTGCCCTTTTTCTTGGGCGGTTCGGCCTTGACCTCGTTGGCCTCCTGGGTCTCGTTGGCGTCGTTGATCTCGGTGTTCATGGCGTGAGAGCCCTCCAATCCATCAAAAATAACAGAGATAGGATACCACAGGTTTATGAATGAATCAACAACAGAAACCTTAAAATCAGCTTAAGAACTGGTATCAAAGTCGTAACAAGGGGGAGAAAAGGGTTACACAGGGGCGGCGGGAGTTCCCGCCGCCCCTGTGCTCAGTCGGTGATAATGTTTAGGTTTTCGCCCTCCGCCGACAGGCTGATCCGGGTCACCGGGTCCGCGTACCGCTGGATGAGCTTGGCGGCGATGGGGTCCTCCAAATCCTTCTGGATCTGGCGGCGCAGGTTCCGGGCCCCGTAGGCGGCGGAATAGGACTTCTTCACCAGGTAGTCCAGCACACTGTCGTTGTAGGAGAAGGCGATGTTCTTGTCCTTCATGACGGCGTCCAACTCGCCCAGCATGATCCGGGCGATGGCCTTGAAATTGTCCTCGGTGAGCTGGTTGAAGTAGACGATCTCGTCCACCCGGTTGATGAACTCGGGCCGCAGGAAGGACTCCAGCCCCTTCATGGCCTTCTCCTTCCCCAACTGGTTGGCGGAGCGGTCGAAGCCCAGGGAGCCGCCCTTGATGTCGCTGCCGGCGTTGGAGGTCATGACGATGACAGTGTTCTCGAAGTTGACCACCTTGCCGTGGGCGTCGGAGATGTGCCCGTCGTCCAGGATCTGCAGCAGCACGTTGAGCACGTCGGGGTGGGCCTTCTCGATCTCGTCAAAGAGCACCACCGTGTAGGGCTTGCGGCGGATTTTTTCCGTGAGCTGCCCCGCGTCGTCGTAGCCCACATACCCCGGGGGGGAGCCGATGATCCGGGACACGGAGTGCTTTTCCATGAACTCGCTCATGTCCAGCCGGATCAGGGACTCCGGGGAGGAAAACAGATCGGCGGCCAGCTGCTTGACCAGCTCCGTCTTACCCACGCCGGTGGAGCCCACGAAAATGAAGCTCACCGGCTTGTGCTTGGCGGAGATGCCCACCCGGCCCCGGCGGATGGCGTTGGACACGGCGTTCACCGCGTCGTCCTGGCCCACGATGTGCTCCTTCAGCCGCTGGTCCAGCCTGGCCAGCCGCTCGAACTCCTGCTCCTGGATGGAGGAGGCGGGGATTTTGGTCCACAGCTCGATGACCCGGGCCAAGTGCGCCGCGGTCAGGGGGGGGGCGCCTTTGGCCGCCAGGATGTCCCGCTCCCCGGTGAGCTGGGCCTGGCGGCTTTTCAGCTCGGCCAGCCGCTGGTAGGCCTTGTCGTTGGCGGCGGACTGCACCGCCTGCTTCTCCTCGGTGACGGCGGCCAGCTTCTCCTGGAGCTCGGCGATCTGCTTCCGGCGGCCCTCCTGCCGCTCCTGGAAGGCGGGGTCCTCCCGGTTGGGGGCCTCGGCGTCGTCCCGGGTTACGGCGGTCTCCAGGGTCTCCCGCTGGCGCTTGAGCCTCTGCTCCTTCTTTTGCAGCTCCTGGAGCTTGGGGTCGTTCTGAGCGCCGGTGGAGGCCAGCACCACCTCCATCTCCTTGGCGTAGTCGGCCAGCTCCTTGTCGATCTCGGCAAGCCGGGCCAGGTCCTTGTTGTGGAGGTTCACGTCGGAGGACGCCTCGTCGATGAGGTCGATGGCTTTGTCGGGCAGATAGCGGTCGGTGATATACCGCTCGCTCATGGTGACGGCCTGACGGCAGATGTCCGGGCTGATGGTGACGTGGTGGAAGGACTCGTAGTAGGGGGCGATGCCCTTCAAAATCTCCACCGAGTCGTCGATGGAGGGCTCCTCCACGGTGATGGGCTGGAAGCGGCGCTCCAGAGCGGAGTCCTTCTCGATGTACTTGCGGTACTCGGTGAGGGTGGTGGCGCCGATGACCTGGATTTCCCCCCGGCTCAGGGCGGGCTTGAGGATGTTGGCGGCGTTCATGGAGCCCTCCGCGTCCCCCGCGCCCACGATGGAGTGGACCTCGTCGATGACCAGGATGATGTTGCCCAGCTTCTTCACCTCGTCGATGAGGCCCTTCATGCGGCTCTCGAACTGGCCCCGGAACTGGGTGCCCGCCACCAGGGCGGTGAGGTCCAGCAGGTAGACCTCCTTGTCCAGCAGCTTGTAGGGCACGTCCCGGTCATAGATACGCTGGGCCAGCCCCTCGGCGATGGCGGTCTTGCCCACGCCGGGGTCGCCGATGAGGCAGGGGTTGTTTTTCTGCCGCCGGTTCAGGATCTGGATGGTGCGCTCGATCTCGTTGGCGCGCCCCACAATGCGGTCCAGCTTACCCTCCTGGGCCTTGCGGGTGAGGGAGATGCAGTAGTTCTCCAGGAATTTCCGTTTGGGGCTCTGGCCCCGGTCGTTCTTGGCGGCGGTCTTGTCCTCCTTGGCGGCCCCTCCCCGCTGGATGGGGTCCCGGTCGGGGGCGCTGTCCGACGAGCTGCCAAACAGCTTGTTCAGGAAGGGGAAGGTGGCGGTGCGGCCCTCGTCCTCCTCGCTGTCGCCGTCGCCCTCGTCGGAGGCGGGGGCCAGGCCGTCGGGCTCCTCCGCGCCGCCGAAGGCGGACATCATCTCGGTGGAGATGGACTCCAGGTCCTCGTCGGAGATGCCCATCTTTTTCATCATGTCGTCCACCGGCTTGATGCCCAGCTCCCGGGCGCACTTTAGGCACAGGCCTTCGTTTTTCGTCTCGCCGCCCTCAATTTTCGTGATAAAGACCACCGCCACGTTCTTTTTGCAGCGGGTACATAAGGTAGGATGCATCGCGGTGCAGCTCCTTTCAGGGGGAACAAGTTCTGACGTTCCAAATTACAGTTTGCAGTAACATATCAGATAAATATGAACCTGTTATGAATTTTAGAGTGGGAATTTTCCGGCTTTCAGGGAAAACCTCACGGCGCTGGGAGAGACCGGCTCAGGCGGGCAGGGCGCCCAGCAGCCCCCACAGCCTGTCCACGGTGAACAGGGAGAGCACGGGGGTGTCCGGCGGGTTGGGGACCAGCCCGGCCACCTGGCCCAGCCAAACCAGCACCACGGTGAGCGCGGCGCCCTTGACCAGCCCGATGAGCAGCCCGCCCGCCAGGTTGATCTCCGCCAGGATGGGCAGCTTGAAGGCCAGGTCCAGGGCGTGGCTGAGCAGGAACCAGGCCAGCAGCCCGCCGAAAAAGACGATGCCGAACAGCAGGGCCCGGGCGATGGCGGTCGCCAGATAACCCGCCAGGGCGTCCATGGGCGACAGGGAGGCATGGCCCGTGACAGTATCGCTGGCCACGCCCTGCTCCAGAAACTGGCCGAGGCCCTCAAACAGGCCCTTCTCCCGGATGGAGGCCAGCAGCTCATCCACGGTGTAGGTGTCCTCCGGGTCCTCGGGGTCCACCTGGGGCTCGGCGTCCGCGCCTCGGATCGTCTGGATGACGATGGGCCGCAGGATATTGCCCACCGGCTTGCAGAACTGGTCCGACAGGAACTGGGCCCCCAGGTAGGCCGCAAAGACGGCCGCCAGGCCGCACAGGGATAAAATCAGGCCCTTAGCGGCGCCCCGCCAGGCGAACAGCGCCAGGATAGCCACGATGGCCACGTCGAATATGTAACCTTCCATCACGTGCTCCTTTCCCCGTGCCCCAGGCCGGCGCGGCGTCAAGGGATGTAGAATCCGGCGCTGTCCGCCGAGATCAAAATAGCGGAGCCGTCCGGCATGAGAAGGACCGTCCGGGCCCCCTGGGTGCCGTACAGGGTGTTGTACAGCTCCAGCTTATCGGTGTAGATGTCCAGCCGGTCGCCGGTGAGCACCGCCACATACCGCCCGGCGGCGGAGATGGACAGCACCTGCTCGTTGAGCTCCAGGGTGCGGCGCTGGCCCTCATCGTCCACCACCCAGAGCTCCGCCTGGCTGCCTGCCCGGTATCTGCCCAGCAGGGCGGCGGCGAAGCCGTCCCCGCTGAGGGTGTACCGGCGCAGGTGCCGGTCCGCCCAGCTCACGCCGGAGGAGCGGCCGTCATGGCCGGTGACGGTGAGCCCCCTGTCCCCCAGGGCCCACACCGCCGAGGCGGTGTGCCGGGTCTCCAGCACCACGCCGCTGCCCAGCTGGCAGGTGAAGTCGGGGGTGTAGGCCCCGCTGGAATAGTTCATCTCGTACAGCTCCAGGCTGGTGGCGAAGGCGCCGCCGGACTGGCCCACGGTGAGAATGGCCAGGGTGCGGCCGTCGTCGGACAGCGCCGCGTCCATGGCAAAGGCGGAGGTCAGGTCAATGTGCAGAACGGGAGAGTAGGCGGCGTCGTACACCGTCACCGTCCCCCGGTAGCCGCTGGTCTGGGTGACCACGGTGAGCTGGCCGTTTTTGTTCAGCCGGGCGGACAGGATGGACTCAAGGTCCTCCGCCGACCAGACCAGCGCCCGCTGGCCCAAAACGTACAGGCTGGACCCACCGGCGTCGTATACCACGGCCAGGGAGCCGTTGGTGCTCACTACCGGGTTTTCCATGCCCACCGACTCGTTGATGTACTGGGTGCCGCTGCCGGAGTAGAGGGAGATGGCGTTGCGGGAGCACACCAGCAGGTCCCCGTCCAGCACGGCGAAGGTGTCGGTGAGCTCGCCGTCATAGGGGAAGGAGTCGGCCCGGCCGCTGTCCCCCCGGACCAGGGAGCGGTAGGTGAACCACCGCTTCACGCTGTCCACGTTCAGGCTGTCCCGGAAGGCCACCGCCGCCACCAGGCACAGCGCCGCCGCCAGCAGCACCAGGGTGGCGGCCACCCGCACCAGGAAGCGGGGCAGCTTCCGCCGGGGTTTTGGGGGCGGCCCCTGCTCTGCAGGCGCCTTCTGGGGCTGGAGGGGCTGAATTTTCGGTTTTTGCTGCTTTTGTTCTTCCATAGATGCTCCGTTGTCAGAGAACGTCCTCGTCATACCACAGGTTGGTCATATATAATCCATCAGGAGGCGCGGTGGGGCCCGCCAGGGTGCGGTCGCGGGAGGCCAGGATGGCAGGGATCTCCTCCGGGTCCAGCTTGCCCTCGGCGGCGTAGATGCAGGTGCCCACCATGGCCCGCACCATGTTGTAGAGGAAGCCGTCGGCGCACACCCGGCAGTCGATGACGGTGCCGCGGCGCTGGATGTCGAAGTAGTGGACGGTGCGCACGGTGGTGCGGGTCTCGGTGCCCACCGAGCGCACGGCGGCGAAGTCGTGGGTGCCCACGAACTGCCTTGCAGCCTGGGCCATGACCCCCTCGTCCAGCGGCCTGGGGTAGAACCACACCCGGTTGACGAAAAAGGGGTCCCGGACGCGGGAATTGTAGATCTTATAGGTGTACTCCTTCTTCCGGCAGGAGCCGATGGCGTTGAAGCCGTCGGGCACCACCGTGGCCTTGAACACCGAGATGTCGTCGGGCAGGCGGGTGTTCACCGCCAGGGGGAGGCGCTCCACGGGGATGCCCGAGGTGGTGCGGAAATTGGCCACGTACACCTGGGCGTGGACCCCCGCGTCGGTGCGGCCCGCCCCGGTGACCTTGACGGGGTGGCACACCACCGAGGCCAGGGCCTTTTCCAGGGTCTCCGCCACGGACACGGCGTTTTTCTGCACCTGCCAGCCGTGATAGGCGGTGCCGGTGTAGCTCAGCCGCAGGGCGATGTTGCGCTGGTCCATGACGGATCCCCTTTCATCGAAGGTCAAGGGCCTTCTCCTTTTTCTTGAAAGAAAAAGGAGAAGCAGGAAAAAGAACTTTTAGCTAAAATTATAGTCCCAAATGGCCCAGAACGCCGATCAGTACAGCCAGGAGAAGCGCACCCAGCATAAACACCACGTCGCCGGGTTTATAGTGGAGCTGCTTCATCCGGGTCCGGCCCTCGCCGCCGTGGTAGCAGCGGCACTCCATGGCGGTAGCCAGCTCGTCCGCCCGCCGGAAGGCGGAGATGAACAGGGGCACCAGCAGGGGGATCAGGGCCTTTGCCCGCTGGATCAGGTTCCCTGAGTCGAAGTCCGCGCCCCGGGCCTTCTGGGCGGACATGATCTTGTCCGTCTCCTCGATGAGGGTGGGGATAAAGCGCAGGGCGATGGACATCATCATGGACAGCTCGTGGACGGGGACATGGAGCTTTTTCAACGGCCCCATCAGAGACTCCAGAGCGTCGGTGAGCTCCAGGGGGGAGGTGGTGTAGGTGAGCAGGAAGGTGCAGGTGATGAGCATGATGATACGCACCACCATGAAAAAGGCGTGGAGGATGCCTTCCCGGGTGATGGTGAAGATCCAGAAGGACACCAGCGGCTCGCCGGGGGTGTAAAAGACGTTGAGAAGGGTGGTGAACACCAGGATGAAAATCACCGGCTTCAGTCCCCGCACCAGGGCGCGGGGCTTGACGGTGGACACCTTCACCACCGCCGCCAGCGCCAGGAGGAGCACGGCGTAGGTGACGAACCACTCGCCCAAAAACAGGGCCACGATGTAGCAGATCATAGCCACCAGCTTGGCCCTGGGGTCCAGGCGGTGGATGGGGGAGCTTCCCGGGAAGTACTGGCCCAGGGTGATATCGCGCAGCGCCATTATTTTCCCTCCCTTCGATGGAGGGCGGCTAAAACGGCCTCCCGGGCCTGGGGGATGGTGTACACCGAGGCGGGCAGGTCCACCCCCAGATCGCGCAGCCGGGCAAATACCCTTGTCATGGCGGGCACACCCAGGCCCATGGCCTCCAGCTCCTCCCCGTGGGCAAAGACCGCCTCCGGGGGGCCGGAGAAGGGGATGGTCCCCTGATGGATGACCACCAGACGCTCCGCCTCCCGGGCCACCTCCTCCATGGAGTGGGACACCAGGATGATGCAGGCGTTTTTCTCCTGGTGGTAGGCGCGGATGTTGTCCAGAATCCGGGCGGAGCCGGAGGGGTCCAGCCCGGCAGTGGGCTCGTCCAGCACCAGAACAGAAGGCTCCATGGCGATGACCCCGGCGATGGCAACCCGGCGCTTTTGGCCCCCGGACAGGTCAAAGGGAGACTTCTCCAGCACCGAGGGCTCCAGCCCCACGAACCGGGCGGACTGGCGTACCCGGCGGTCCACCTCCGCCTCGTCCAGCCCCATGTTCTTGGGGCCGAAGGCGATGTCCTGATACACCGTCTCCTCAAAGAGCTGGTACTCCGGGTACTGGAACACCAGCCCCACCTGGCACCGGACCTGCCGGGTGCGCTCCTTGCTCTCCCAGATGTCGGTGCCGTCGAAGAGCACCTGACCGGAGGTGGGCTTGAGCAGGCCGTTCAGGTGCTGGATCAGGGTGGATTTCCCGGACCCGGTGCGGCCGATGACGGCCAGATACTCCCCGGGCTGGGCGGAGAAGTCCACGCTGTCCAGGGCGGTGTGCTCGAAGGGGGTTCCCTGGCTGTAGGTGTGGGTCAGTTGTCTGGTTTCGATGATAGCTGCCATCTATGGAACTCCTTACTGAGGAATGATTTCCATGCGCTTAAATTGGAGGACAAACTGCCGCCGTGTAGCTTTGCGGCGGCTTTGGACATACACCGTCAGCTCCAGCCTTTGGGTCACTGCCCCAGCGGAAACCAGTCGGTGCTGATGCCAAGTGCTGCCGACCAACTCGGCATCCTCTATGATGGAATAGTCAAAGAAGCGGAGACGGATCGGGGTTGGGAGACGCTCAATACGATCAAGATTCATGGTCAGCGTGTCGGCCTTTTTATCCATTGAGACAATGATCGCGTCGTCCAGATAGTCCAGTATGGAGGAATCCATCTGGGGTGCTTCTTTATTCATGCCAGCAGCTCCTTCAAAACCCCGGCGCACTGGTCCACCGTCAGCGCCGTGAGGGGCACGTCCACCCCCGCCTGCCGCAGCTCGTACAGCAGGGCCACCGGCTCGGGCACCTCCAGCCCCAGGGAGCGCAGGCCGTCCACGTTCTGGAACACCAGCTCGGGCCTGTCGTCCGCCACGATGTGCCCGTCGTGCATGACGATGAGCCGGTCCGCCTGGGCGGCCTCGTCCATGTGGTGGGTGATGAGCACCACGGTGATGCCCTGCTCCCGGTTGAGATAGCGGATGGTGTCCAGCACCTCCTTGCGGCCCACCGGGTCCAGCATGGCGGTGGGCTCGTCCAGCACGATGCACCGGGGGCGCATGGCCAGCACCCCGGCGATGGCCACCCGCTGCTTCTGCCCGCCGGACAGCAGATGGGGGGCGTGGCGGGCGTAATCGGACATGCGCACGGCGGCCAGGGCGGCGTCCACCCGCTCCCGGATCTCAGCGGAGGGCACGCCCAGATTTTCCGGGCCGAAGGCCACGTCCTCCTCCACCACGCTGGCCACGATCTGGTTGTCCGGATTCTGGAACACCATGCCCACCTGGCGGCGGATGTCCAGCAGCTTGTCCTCATCGCAGGTGTCCATGCCGTCCACGTATACCTTGCCCCCGGAGGGCAAGAGGATGGCGTTGAAGTGCTTAGCCAGGGTGGATTTGCCCGACCCGTTGTGGCCCAGCACCGCCACGAACTCCCCCGGCTGGATGGACAGGGTGAGGCCGTCCAGCACCGTGGGGGCCGCACCCTCCTCGGTGGTGTAGCGGAAGGTGAGGTTTTCAGTTTTCAGGATGGGTTGGGACATTCAGACACCTCCAGAGGCTACACGCCTGTTGTCACGCTGCGAAACGGCCAAAGAGCTCAGTCGCTTTCGCTCCGACTCGGGCTGGTCTCTGGAGCCTGCGGCTCCATTCGCTCACCCTCGCTACGTTCCAAGCTCCCTCGCTGTCCGTTTCTCCGCGCTTCTGGTCCACCGCCCCGTGGCCCCGCAGGGCAGGGCCAGCCCCGTGGCGGTGACGGGCAGCCCCAGCTCGTCGGACACGGTGCGCCCGCCGAACTTCCCGCCGATCACGGTCTGTAAGATATAGGTGAGCACCGACGGGGACAGCCCCGTGGTGTAGGAGTTCAAGATCACGAACAGCGCTTCGTCGGACAGCACCCCCGCCACCAGCTCCACAAAGGGGTACAGGTTCTCCTCCAGCTTCCACACCTCGCCGGAGGGGCCGCGCCCGTAGGAGGGGGGGTCCATGATGACGGCGTCGTATTTCCGGCCCCGGCGGATCTCCCGCTCCACGAACTTGGCGCAGTCGTCCACGATCCAGCGGATGGGCCTGTCCTCCAGCCCGGAGGAGCGGGCGTTGTCCCGGCCCCACTGCACCATGCCCTTGGCCGCATCCACATGGCAGACCGACGCCCCCGCCGCCGCGCAGGCGATGGTGGCCCCGCCGGTGTAGGCGAACAGGTTCAGGACGCTGACGGGCCGCCCGGCGTTTTGTATCTGCGCCCGGGCGAAGTCCCAGTTGGCGGCCTGCTCGGGGAACACCCCGGTGTGCTTGAAATTCATCAGCCCCACATTGAAGGTGAGGTCCTTGTAATTTACCTGCCACCGCTGGGGGACGCTCTTGTCTGCCCACTGGCCGCCCCCGGTGCTGGAGCGGGCGTACCGGGCGTCGGGGCGCTTCCAGCCCTTGTGGGCCCGGGGGGTGTTCCAGATGGCCTGGGGGTCGGGCCGCACCAGCAGCTTGTCCCCCCAGCGCTCCAGCTTTTCCCCCCGGCCGCAGTCGATGAGCTCATAGTCCTTCCATTGGTCCGCGACCCACATAGTCCCGCCTCCAGGCTCCGTCGTTCCCCCTGGACAGGGGGAGGGGAGCCCGCAGCGGCATCCCCAGAAATAAACAATCAAGGTATTATACAACAGGAACGGCAATTAGTCAAACCCCGCTGTGGATAAAAACCGCCGGAGGGCACAGCCCTCCGGCGATCGTTGCGTTTCAGGTCCCCAGCTGAATCCACAGCTCGTTGTACAGCGCCCGGGTGGCGGGGGGGAGGACGAGATACATCTCGCACCGCTCCAGCACCTCGGGGGGAGCGGCCATGATCTCATAGAGCTCGGGGTCCAGCTCCTCGCCCTCCTCCCGCTCCCTGTAGTAGTCGGGGTAGCGCTCCAGCGCCTCGGTATTGGGGGAGGCGTAGCCGATGTAGTACATGTTGGCCAGATTGGCGTCGGTGGAGGCGATAAAATTGATCCACTTCATGGCCTCGTCGTAGTGGGGGGCGTCCTTGAGCACGCACATGGCGTCCACGAACCAGTTGGCCCCCTCCTCCGGGATGACGTAGCGCAGATCCACCCCGTCCGCCTGATTGTCCAGCATGGACAGGTAGTCCCCCGCGTAGTAGGTGGCGATGGCGGCGTTGCCCCCCTCCATCTTCTGGAACACCTGGTCCATCACCTTGCCCTGAAACACCCCCCGGCGGCTGGCGTCGGCGACCAGGGAGAAGGCCTCCCGGATCTCCCCCTCGTCGGTGGTGTTCACCGAATAGCCCAGGTGGAGCAGGGCCGCGGCCAGGGCGTCCCGGGAGTTGTTGATGAGCAGTACGCCTCCGGCGTACTGGTCGTCGTAGAGGGCCCCCCAGCTGTTGGGCTCCTCCTCCACCATATTGGCGTTGTAGATCAGCCCCAGGGTGCCCCAGGAGTAGGGGACGGTGTACTTGTTCTCGGGGTCGTAGGGCAGGTCGCGGAAGCGGGGGTCAATCTTCTCAAAGTTGGGAATCCGGCTGTAGTCCAGCTCCTCCAGCATCCCCTCCTCCATGAGCTGGGAGATCATGTAGTCGGAGGGGACGATCACGTCGTAGTCCGCGCCGCCGCTCTTGAGCAGGGAGTAGAGCGCCTCGTTGCTCTCGGCGGTCTGGTAGTTCACCCGGATGCCGGTCTCCTCCTCAAATTGAGTGATGAGATTCTCGTCAATATACTCCCCCCAGGAGCACACGTTGACCACCGGCTGGGAGTGGGTGGCCCCGGTGAGCAGGACGGTCACCGCCACAAAGGCGCAGGCCATGGCGGCGGTGACGCCCCGTCGCGCCCATTTGTAGGAGGGCTGGTTGAAACGGAAGGACAGCTTCTCAAAAAAGGTTGGCTCCCGTATGTCCTGGCTGGCCGCCCGGCGCTCCTGGCGGACCTCCCGGACGTTGTTGAGCACCAGCAGCACCAGCACCGACAAAAACAGCAGGGTGGACACCGCGTTCACCTCCGGGGTGATGCGCTTTTTGGTCATGGAGTAGATGCGCATGGCCAGGGTGGAGGTGGACGAGCCGGCGGTGAAGTAGGAGATGACGAAGTCGTCGATGGACATGGTGAAGGCGATGAGGGCCCCGGACACGATGCCCGGCTTGATCTCGGGCAGGATCACTTTCCAGAAGGCCTGCATCCAGGTGCAGCCCAGGTCCTGGGCGGCGTCCACCAGGTTCTTGTCCATCTGGCGCAGCTTGGGGGCCACGTTCAAAATCACATAGGGGATGTTGAAGGCGATGTGGGCCAGCAGCATGGTGGTAAAGCCCAGGGTGAGGCGGACGGGCAGCTCAACGGCGCTCTGCACGCCGTTGAACCACCGGGCGAAGGTCCCCCAGCCCTGGAAGAAGGCCACGAAGAACAGGCACAGGCTGACGCCGGTGACGATGTCGGCGTTCATCATGGGAATGTCGTTGACCACCAGCAGGGCGTCCCGCTTTCTCCGGGGCAGGGCATACAGGCCGATGGCGGCGAATGTGCCCGCCACGGTGGCGATGGCGGTGGCCAGGAGGGACACCAGCAGGGTAGTGTAAAGGCTCTCCATAATGAGCCGGTTTTGGAACAGGGCGGCGTACCAGTCCAGGGAGAAGCCCTGCCACACGGCGCTGGACTCCCCGGCGTTGAAGGAGAACACAATAAGCAAAAAAATGGGCAGGTACAAAAACAGGAAGGTTAGGCCGATGAACAGGCGGCCACCAAAACGGCTTTGTTTTTTCATTACAACATCACCGCCTGTTCCTCGCCCTCGCCGAAGTGGTTCATCACCACCATGCAGACGACAACAATGACCATCATCACCATGGAGATGGCGGCGCCCAGGTGGGGGTTGTAGGCCCCGCCCAGGAATTGCAGCTCAATGAGGTCGCCCAGCATGGTCTGCTTGCCGCCCCCCAGCAGGCTGGAGATGGCGAAGGTGGACACGGAGGGGACGAACACCATGGTCACCCCGGACAAAATCCCCGGCAGGGACAGGGGGAAGATCACCTTGCGGAACACCCGGGCGGAGTCCGCCCCCAGGTCCCGGGCGGCCTCAATCAAGGAGCTGTCCAGCTTGACGATGACGGAGTAGATGGGCAGAATCATGAAGGGCAGGTAGTTATACACCATGCCCAGCACCACCGCGCCGGAGGTGCCGATCATCTGGAAGTGGTCCAATCCCAGCAGGTCCAGCAGGCCGATGGTCCGGAACAGCTGGTTTAAAAGCCCGTTGTTCTCCAGGATGGACATCCAGGAGTAGGTGCGCAGCAGGAAGTTCATCCACATGGGCAGCATGATGAGAGCCATAGCCAAGCGCTGGAACCGGGGGCCCTCCTTAGCCATCCAATAGGACACCGGATAGCCGATGAGCAGGCACACCAGGGTGGCCACCACCGCCAGCCAGAAGGAGCGCAGAAACACGTTCAGGTACAGCCCCATGCCGGTGAAGTTGTCCAGGGTGGCGTAGGCGGCGCTGGTAGTGGCGTCGGAGGCGGTGAAGGCGTACACCGCCATGATGACGATGGGGACAACCACAAACAGGGCCATCCAGATCACGTAGGGGAAGGCGAACCAGGCGCGCTTATTCCTCATAGCCGTCCTCCCAGGGGCCATCCCCCTCCTCGTCCTCGGACTCGTCCTCCACCACATCCAGCTCCTCGTACTCCTCGGAGTAGGAGGAGTAGTCCCCGAACATGCCGGAGTACTGGCTCTTTTTCATCACGTGGATGCCGTCCGGGTCGATCTTGATGCCGATACGGCTGTCCACGGGGCAGTAGTCGGTGGTCTGAATGAGCCACTTGAAGCCGTAGAAGTCCACGATGGTGTCGTAGTGGACCCCCTTGAAGGTGACGGAGGTGACGGTGCCCTTGAGCTGGCCCGCCGCCTCGTCCACAATATCCACGTCCTCGGGGCGGATGACCACGTCCACCGGCTCGTCCTTGTCGAAGCCCTTGTCCAGGCACTGGAATTTCCGGTTGAAGATCTCCACCACCCCGTCGGCGCGCATGACGCCGTCGATGATGTTGGACTCGCCGATGAAGTCGGCCACAAAGGCGTTCTTGGGCTCGTTGTAGATGTCCTCGGGGGTGCCGATCTGCTGGATGCGCCCGCCGTCCATCACCACCACGGTGTCGGACATGGCCAGCGCCTCCTCCTGGTCGTGGGTCACATAGATGAAGGTGATCTCCATCTCCTGCTGAATCCGCTTGAGCTCATTCTGCATATCCTTGCGCAGGCGCATATCCAGCGCGCCCAGCGGCTCGTCCAGCAGCAGCACCCGGGGCCGGTTCACCAGGGCCCGGGCGATGGCCACCCGCTGCTGCTGCCCGCCGGACAGGGCGGACACCGGGCGCTTCTCAAAGCCCTTCAGGTTCACCGTCTCCAGCATCTCCATCACCCGCTGGTGGATCTCCCGCTCGGAGACCTTCACCTTCCGGCCCGAGCCGTCCGCCTTGGGAATGCGCAGGCCGAAGGCCACGTTCTCAAACACATTGAGGTGGGGGAACAGGGCGTAGCGCTGGAACACCGTGTTCACCGCCCGCTTGTGGGGGGGAACGTCATTGATCCTCACGCCGTCAAACAAAACGTCCCCGGCGGTGGGCGACAGAAACCCGCCTATGATGCGAAGCGTGGTTGTCTTGCCGCACCCGCTGGGGCCCAGCAGCGTGAGGAATTCCTTATCGTTGATATACAGATTGATGTGGTCGAGCACGACCTCGTCGCCGTAGGACATGACGCAGTCCCGCAGGCGGATCAGCTCCTTGGACATGTATCCTCCCCCATTTCTAATGATGAGTGTTTTGTCAGCTCCCTCTTTTTATTCCCTGAGACACGCTTTTGCTGTCACGCTCGCGTTGGACACGCTTTCGCCTCGGCTTCCCTCCGGCTCGGACAAAACCCGCCTCCGCTTTGCGGCGGCTGAGCTTTTGCCCTCGCTCCAGTCCATCCGAGGCGGCGTGTCTACGCTCGCGCTTCTCAGGGTTTTCACGGATAGCGAGATACACTATAGCGGGTCCACCCACTTTTGTCAATCATTTTCCTCGAAATTGCGCAAAAAATGGGACTGTCATTTTTTGCTTCGACAGGAAAAAGCAGGAAAAGGCCCCTCCCGGCGGCGGGAGGGGCCGATGGTTCAGAATGCCCGGCCGATGTCGGTCCGGAAGTGCATGTCCTGGAAGGAGATGGGCTTGGCAGCGGCGTAGGCGGCGGCGATGGCCTCCTCCAGGGTGCCCCCCAGGGCGGTGACGCCCAGGACCCGCCCGCCATTGGTGAGATACCGCCCGTTTTCATCCAGCTTGGTGCCCGCGTGGAACACCACGGCGGTCTTGCCCGCCTCCTCCAGCCCGGAGATGGGATAGCCCTTCTGGTAGGCCAGGGGGTAGCCTCCGGAGGCCAGCACCAGGCAGCAGGCGGCCTGATCCTTCCAGCGGATGTCCGTCTTGTCCAGCTCCCCCTCCCGGCAGGCGACGAAGATGTCCAGCAGGTCGCTGTCCAGCAGGGACAGCACCGCCTGGCACTCGGGGTCGCCAAACCGGGCGTTGTACTCCACCACCTTCGGGCCGTCGGGGGTGAGCATCAGCCCGAAGTAGATGACCCCCTGGAAGGGGCGGCCCTCCGCCTTCAGCGCGGCAATGGTGGGCAGGAAAATCTCGTCCATGCACCGGGCGGCGATCTCCGGGGTGTACTGGGGCGGGGGGGAGATGGCCCCCATGCCGCCGGTGTTGGGGCCCCGGTTGCCATCAAAAGCCCGCTTGTGGTCCTGGCTGGCGGGCATGGGGCGCACGTGCTCCCCGTCGGCAAAGGCCAGCACCGTCACCTCGGGGCCGGTCATGCACTCCTCGATGACCACCGTGGAGCCGGACTCGCCGAATTTCTTGTCCGCCATCATCTCACGGGCGGCGGTTTTGGCCTCCTCCACGGTGGCGGCGACCACAACGCCCTTGCCCAGGGCCAGCCCGTCCGCCTTCACCACGATGGGCGCGCCCTGCTCCTCGATGTAGGCCAGAGCCTTGTCCAAATCAGTGAAGGTCTCGTACCTGGCGGTGGGGATGTGGTACTTTTTCATCAGCTCCTTGGAGAACGCCTTGCTGGCCTCAATGACGGCGGCGTTGGCCCGGGGGCCAAAGGCGGGGATGCCCGCCCCCTCCAGGGCGTCCACCATGCCCAAGGCCAGGGGGTCGTCGGGGGCCACCACCACGAAGTCCATGGCGTTATCTTTCGCCCATTTCACCATGCCGTCCACGTCGGTGGCCTTCACGTCCACGCGCTGGGCCACCTGGGCGATGCCCGCGTTGCCGGGGGCACAGAACAGCTGCGTCACCTTGGGGGACTGGGCCAGCTTCCAGCAGATGGCGTGCTCCCGGCCCCCGCTTCCTACCACTAATACTTTCATAAAGCCATTTACCCCATTTCTATAGGTTGCCTTGTCACGCTCGCGTTGGGCTGGCTTGACGGCCCGGCTTCCTTTCGACTCGGACAAAACCCGCCTCCGCTTTGCGGCGGCTGGGCTTTTGTCCTCGCTCCAGTCCATCCGGGCCTGCCAGCCTACGCTCACGCTTCTTAATGGTGGAACAGCCGTATCCCGGTAAAGGCCATTACCATATTGTGCTTGTCGGCGGTGGCGATGACGTGGTCGTCCCGGATGGAGCCGCCGGGCTGGGCGATGTACTTCACGCCCGACTTGAAGGCCCGCTCCACGTTGTCCCCGAAGGGGAAGAAAGCGTCGGAGCCCACGGTCACCCCGGACTGCTTGGCAATCCACTCCTTTTTCTCCGCCTCGGTGAGCACCTCGGGCTTCACCTTGAAGGTGTTCTGCCACACGCCCTCGGCCAGCACATCGTCATGCTCGTCGGAGAGGTAGATGTCGATGGCGTTGTCCCGGTCGGGGCGGCGGATGCCGTCCACAAACTGGAGCCCCAGCACCTTGGGATGCTGGCGCAGCCACCAGGTGTCCGCCTTGTTCCCGGCCAGGCGGGTGCAGTGGATGCGGCTCTGCTGGCCAGCGCCCACGCCAAGGGTCTGTCCGTCCTTCACGTAGCACACCGAGTTGGACTGGGTGTACTTCAGGGTGATGAGGGAGAGCAGCATGTCGTGCTTGGCCGCCTGGGTTAGATCCTTGTTGGCGGTGACGATGTTCTCCAGCAGTTTCTCGTCGATGGCCAGGTCGTTGTAGCCCTGCTCAAAGACGATACCGAAGATGCTCCGACGCTCCACCGGGTCGGGGACGTAGTCCGGGTCGATCCTCACCACGTTGTAGCCGCCCTTGCGCTTGGTCTTGAGTATGTCCAGCGCCTCGTCGGTGTAATCCGGGGCGATGACGCCGTCGGACACCTCCAGGGCCAGATAGCGGGCGGTGTCGGCGTCGCAGGGGTCGGACAGCGCCGCCCAGTCGCCGTAGGAGCACAGCCGGTCGGCCCCCCGGGCCCGGATATAGGCGCAGGCGATGGGGGAGAGCTCGCCGTCCGGGGCGAAGTAAATCTGACGCTCCACGTCGGACAGGGGCAGGCCCAGGGCCGCCCCGGCGGGGGAGACGTGCTTGAAGGAGGCGGCGGCGGGCAGGCCGGTGGCCTTTTTCAGGGCCTTGACCAGTTGCCAGGAGTTCAGCGCGTCCATGAAGTTGATGTAGCCGGGCTTGCCGTTCAGCACCTCCAAGGGGAGCTGCTTGTCCCCCTTCATGAAGATGCGGGCGGGCTTCTGGTTGGGGTTGCAGCCGTATTTCAGTTCCAGTTCCGTCATGTTCATGCCTCCCAGTGTTTGTTGATGATGGAGGTCTCGTCGTCCCCGGTCTCCAAATCAATGTACCGCACGAACAGGGACACCTTGTTGCTGTCGTTCAGCGCCAGCCACAAATCACCCGCCAGGGCCTCCGCGTCGGGGGCGGTGACGGCCACCCGGCGGGGCTCACCCTCAAAGGAGGGCAGGGGATTGCCGTCGCTCTCATAGGTGTGGATGAAGTGGCCCACCCCCGCCTTGGGGGCGTCGTACTCATAGAAATACCGGCAGGCGCAGGAGGGATCCCCGTCCAGGCTCTTGAGGATGGACAGGTCATAGGCCCCGTTAGGCTTCACCACGCCGGAGATCCGGGGGGTGTAGTTGGGTCCGTCCGGCTCGAAGGTGCGGGTGTTCAGGGCGTGGCGGTAGCAGTGACCTGCCAGGATGTTGTCCCGGATGGTGTCCGTCTGGTCGCCGTTGGTGACGATGGTGACGCCGTTGTCCAGGCGCCGCACCGGGTGGTAGATGATGAGGGAGGGGTCGGTCATCTTGGACTCGTCAAAGGCACGGGTGCGGATGCCGTCCTCTGTCTCCTCAAAGACTCGGTTGCGGCTGTTCTCGCTGCGGCCCATGATGAAGTAGGCGATGACGGCGTATTTGTTGTCGGCGGAGCGGCCCAGCATAATGCCCCGGCCGGGGTAGGGGTTATTCTGTAAATACTCGGTGATGTCGATCATTGCAGACACTCCTTTGAAAGTTGTAACGGCTTCAAAATGCGGACCGTCCGGCCCTCCACCTTCAAGCGCCCCTGGCAGAACAGGGACACCGCCCGGGGCAGAATCACCCACTCCGCCTGCTCCATGATCCGGCGCTGGAGGGTCTCCGGGGTGTCGTTCTCCTCCACCGCCACCGCCTTTTGGAGCACGATGGGCCCGCCGTCGCACTCCTCACTGACAAAGTGGACGGTGGCGCCGGACACCTTCACCCCGTACTCCAGCGCCCGCTCATGGACGTGGAGGCCGTAGTAGCCCTCCCCGCAGAAGGAGGGAATGAGGGCGGGGTGGACGTTCAAAATGGCGTTGGGGTAGGCGCGCACCATCTCCTCCGTCAGGATGACCATGAACCCCGCCAGCACCACCAGGTCGATGTCCAGGCTCTTCAGCTTGTCCACCAGGGCCAGGGTCATGGCCCGGTTACTGTCATAGTCCTTTCGGGCCACCACGTAGCCGGGGATGTTCGCCCGCTTGGCCCGCTCCAGGGCGAAAACTCCAGGCTTGGAGGCGATGACAGCGGCGATGCGCCCGTTGATGATGTCCCCCCGCTCCTGGGCGTCAATAAGGGCCTGTAAATTGGTCCCCCCGCCGGACACCAGTACGGCGACGCGCTTGACGCTCATACCAGCTCCACACCTCCGTCGCCGGAGACCACCTGACCGATGCGATAGGCTTCCTCGCCGGCCTCTTTCAGGAGGTCCAGGGCCCGGTCCGCCTGGGGCGCCGGGAGGGCCAGCACCATGCCCACGCCCATGTTGAAGGTGTTATACATGTCCCGCTCCGGGATGTTCCCCAGCCGCTGGATGAGGCCGAATATAGGCGGGCAGGGGAAGGAGTCCAGCTGAATCCGGGCGGTGAGGTCCTCCGCCATCATCCGGGGCACGTTCTCATAGAAGCCGCCGCCGGTGATGTGGCTGACGGCGTGGATGTCCACGCCCGCCGCCAGCAGCCCCTTGACCGCCTTGACGTAAATTTTAGTGGGGGTGAGCAGGGTCTCGCCCAGCCCCCTGCCCCCCAGCTCGTCCAGGGGGGTGTGGAGGTCGGCCCGCTCGATGTGGAGCACCTTGCGCACCAGGGAGAAGCCGTTGGAGTGGACGCCGGAGGAGGCCAGGCCGATGAGGGCGTCCCCCTGGGCCAGCTTTTTTCCGTCGATGATCCTCTCCTCGTCCACCAGGCCCACGGAGAACCCGGCCAGGTCGTACTCGTCCGCCGGGTAGAAGCCGGGCATTTCCGCCGTCTCCCCCCCCACCAGGGCGCACTGGGCCTGGCGGCAGCCCTCGGTGATGCCCGCCACGATCTGGGCGACGCGCCCGGGGTCGTTCTTGCCGCAGGCGATGTAGTCCAGGAAAAACAGGGGGGCGGCCCCGCCGCAGATGATGTCGTTGACGCACATGGCCACGCAGTCGATGCCCACGGTGTCGTGCTTGTCCATCAAAAAGGCGAGCTTCAGCTTGGTGCCCACCCCGTCGGTGCCGGACACCAGCACCGGCTTTTTCATCCCGGTGAGGTCGGGGGCGAACATGCCGCCAAAGCCCCCCAGAGTGCCCATCACGCCGGGGATGTAGGTGGACTCCACCATGGGCTTGATGCGCCGCACCGCCTCATATCCGGCGGTGACGTCCACCCCGGCGGCGGCATAGGATGCGGAATGGGATTCACTCATTGTCTTGTCCTCCTTCTATTCCTTGCCAGTCCAACAGTACGTGCACACCTTATCCCGGTCGATGCCGATGGCCTCCAGCAGCCCGTCCAGGGACTGGTAGCCCAGGGAGTCGAAGCCCAGCTTCTCACAGATGGACTTGAGCAGGCACTGGCCCCGCTGGGTGGAGGAGTCGGCGTACTCCTCCAGGTGCTTTTGCCCCTCGTCCCCCTCCAGCTCCTGGACGGTCTTTCGGGCCAGCAGCTCCATGGAGGAGTTGCTGCGGGAGAAGTTCAGGTATTTGCAGCCGTACATGATGGGGGGGCAGGCGGAGCGCATATGGACCTCCTTGGCCCCCGCGCCGTAGAGGAAGTCCACCGTCTCCCGCAGCTGGGTGCCCCGGACGATGGAGTCGTCCACGAACAAAAGCCTTTTGCCCTGGATCAGCTCGGGGACGGGAATCTGCTTCATCTTGGCCACCTGGTTGCGCACCTCCTGGGAGGCGGGCATGAAGGACCGGGGCCAGGTGGGGGTGTACTTCACGAAGGGCCGGGCGAAGGGCTTGCCGCTGGCGTTGGCGTAGCCGATAGCGTGGGGCACGCCGGAGTCGGGCACCCCCGCCACCCAGTCCACGTCGGGCAGGGCGCCCTTTGCCTTTTCCGCCCGGGCCATGATCTCCCCGTTGCGGCAGCGCATGACCTCCACGTTCTGCCCCTCGTAGTTGGAGTTGGGATAGCCGTAGTAGGTCCACAAAAAGGCGCAGATGCGCATTTTGTCCCCCGCCGGGGCCAGGGTCCGCCAGCCTTCGGGCGTGACATGGACGATCTCTCCGGGGCCAAGCTCGTAGGCGTTGTCATAGCCCAGCTTGGTGCAGGCGAAGGACTCGAAGGACACGCAGCAGCCCTCGTCGTTCTGCCCGATGAGCACCGGCAGGCGGCCCAGCTTGTCCCGGGCGGCCACAATGCCCTCGGGGCTCAGGATGAGGATGGTGGACGAGCCGTCGATCACCTCCTGGGCGTAGCGGATGCCCTCCACCAGGGTGTCCTTCTGGTTGATGAGGGCGGCGGTGAGCTCGCTGGCGTTTACCTTGCCCGAGCTCATGGCCATGAATTGGCGGGCATGCCCGTCAAAGTAGTCCTCCACCAGCTTTTCTGCGTTGTTGATAATGCCCACGGTGGAGATGGCGTACACCCCCAGGTGGGAGCGCACCAGCAGGGGCTGGGGGTCGGTGTCGCTGATGCAGCCGATGCCGGAGCAGCCGTGGAAATCCGCCAGGTCCTTCTCGAACTTAGTGCGGAAGGGGGTGTTCTCGATGGAGTGGATCTGCCGCTGGAAGCCGTCCCGCTCATCGTAAATAATCATGCCCCCCCGGCGGGTGCCCAGATGGGAGTGGTAGTCCACGCCGAAAAAGATGTCAAGAGTGACGTCGCGCTTGGAGATCGCGCCGAAAAATCCGCCCATTTTATAGAGTCTCCTTATCGTTCACAGTTCAGGCGAAGAAGAGCTTAGACAGGGTCATGGGGTCGATATACTGCCCGTCCTTGTACACCCGCATATTGCCGGAGGCGATCTCGTCAATGAGCATCACCTTGCCGTCGGCGTCATAGCCGTACTCGAACTTGATGTCATAGAGCACCAGGCCCTTGGCCTTCAAATCGTCGGCCACGATTTTGGTAATCTTCTGGGTCATATCCTTGATGTCGTCGTACTGCTCGGCGGTCATCACGCCCAGGGCCACCAGGGCGTCCTTGGTCACCAGGGGGTCGCCCTTCTCGTCGTTCTTGAAGGTGGTCTCCACATAGGCGGGCAGGTCGGCGCCCTCCTCAATATACTCGCCGTAGCGGCGCAGGAAGGAGCCCACCGCCTTGTGGCGGCAGATGACCTCCAGGCCGTGGCCGAACACCTTGGCGGGCAGTACCTCCATGGTGGTGTTCCCAAGGTCGGCGGAGACATAATGGGTGCGGATGCCGGCGGCGTTGATCTTCTCGAAGAAGTAGATGGACATGCGCAGGTTCACGTCGCCCACGCCCTCGATGGTCAGGCCCACGGAGTTCTCGCCGGGGTCGAATACGCCGTCCTTGCCGGTGCAGTCGTCCTTGAACTTCAGCAGGTAGTTGCCGTTGTCCAGGGCGTAGACGTTCTTGGTCTTGCCAGTGTAAACCAGTTTGTTTTCCATGATAGATCATCCTTTCGTTGGTCGGTTTATATTTGTGTAGGGGCGGATATTATCCGCCCGTTATTGTGGAGCCTGGTTTTGTGGGCGGCTGGTAGCCGCCCCTACGGCCATTTAATCGTTCAATTCGGCCTGCAATTTGGCCTCCTTCTCCGCGATCTGAACGGCCATGGTTTCCCGGGCAGCGTCCAGCTTGGCGGCCAGAGCGTCGTCGGACACCGCCAGGATCTGGGCGGCCAGCACGGCGGCGTTCTTGGCCCCGTTGATGGCCACGGTGGCCACGGGGATGCCGCTGGGCATCTGGACGGTGGAGAGCAGGGCGTCCAGCCCGTCCATGGCGCCTCCCTTCATAGGAATGCCGATGACGGGCAGGGTGGAGTTCCCGGCGAAGGCCCCCGCCAGGTGGGCGGCCATGCCCGCGGCGCAGATCAGCACGCCGAAGCCGTTGGCCCGGGCGCTTTTGGCGAAGTCCGCGGCGGCGGCGGGGGTGCGGTGGGCGCTGAGGATATGGGCCTCATAGGGGACGCCGAACTCCTTGAGCTGGGCGCAGGCCCCCTTGACCACCGGCCAATCGGAGTCGGAGCCCATAATCACGGCGACTTTTTTCAAGAAAAATCCTCCTTTGCGTAAAATCAAAAAGAAACAGGCCGCCGCATGGCGCGGCGGACCTGTCTTGGGCATCAGCGGGCGGATTTGGACGCAATGGGGCCGTGGAGACGGAAGCCCGGACGGACAGGTTGGAAACGCACCACGACAGCCACCCCATTTCCAAAAATCAGCTCCATTTTAACGAAGAAAAATCCAAAAATCAAGGGCTGTTTCCCATTTTTGTAGGCTTGTACGATTCTCTGGGGCCCACAAGGGTCAGCCATGGCGAAAATCTCAAAACAGCCCGGTGGCCTCCAAAATATTGGAAACCTGAGCCGCCCGACCGGTCCAGGAGGACTGGCGTGCCAGCTCCCGCCGCCGCCGGGGGAGGGAGGGGTCCTCCGCCAGCGCCGACTTGCACCGGCGCAGCAGGCCGGGGCCGTCGTAGGCGGTGGACACCAGCTCCGGGATGGTCTCCTCCACGCTGGGGTCCACCACCGTGACGACGGGCCGCCCGGTGGCCAGGTACTCGTACACCCGAATGGGCACCACGTCGCCGGGGCGGTCAAAGCGCATCAGGTCGAAGAGCAGGTCGCAGCGGTACAGGTAGTCGGGCACATCCAGGGGGTTCACCGGCCCGGTGAGCACGATGTTGTCCTGGCCCTGGAGCTGCTCCGCCGCCGGGCGGGTCACCCTCCCCATGAGCAGAAAGGTCCACTCCGGGCGGTGGCGGGCCAGGTAGAGCAGGGGGTCCAAATCCACCTGGCCGGTGACGCTGCCCAGCCGCCCCAGCACCTTCTGTCCCGGCAGGCCCGCCAGGGCGGGGGGGATGGACCGCTGCTTTTGCTGGAAGAGCACCGGGTTGACCCCGTTGGGCAGCAGGGCGATGTTGTCGCTGCAGGGGGACAGCCGCTTGACCAGGCCGAAGGAGGCGGCGAACACCACCTCGGCGTGGCGGGTGAGGTCGCTCTCCCAGTCCAGAAACTCGTCGCTCCAGAAGCGGTGGCAGTCGTACACCACTCCCCGATAGGCCAGCCGGTCCAAAAAACCGGCCTGGAGGGGGGAGGCGCACCACAGCACCGGCTCCCGGAAGTGGTGCTTGTCCATCACCTGTTGGATAAAATCCGTGTCCTTATCCAGCCTGCGCCGCTGGAGCACCGACCCCTCCTGGGGGCCGGGCAGGGGGGCGGGGAGGGTATAGGCGGTGATGTGGGAGCGGACCCTCCGGCCCTGCTCGGGCATGGGGGCGCCCTTTTTGGGGGCGGGCTCGAAAAAGAGGACCTTGGCGTCCCCCAGGCGGGCCAGCAGCTGCTGGGTACGGTCCGGGCGGGCCCGCCAGGGGGCGTGGGCCAGACAGACGATCTGTTTCGAGGCCATGGGGTCACCTCCCGGCCAGCAGGCCGGCGGCGGCCTGGCTGTTGCGGCGCTCCAGCTGGATGAGCCGGGCGGTCTTTTCCTCCAGCGCGCCCCGGTCCTGACGGCGCTGGGCGGCGGCGTCAATAAGGGCGCGCAGCAGCTCCGGCGTCACCTGGTCCAGGCGGGCGTACAGGTCCTGGCCCGCGTCGTCCAAAAAGGCGCTGACCTTGGGGTCGTACACCACCCCCACCAGGGGCACCCCCCGGACGGCGGCGAAAATGAGGGCGTGCAGGCGCATGGACAGCGCCACGTCCATCCGGGCGGACAGGGCGATGGCCAGCTCCGAGCTGGGGCAGGCGGGGAGCAGGTGGACGGGGGCGCACTGGAGCAGGCCGGCCACCTTCTGGGCGGCGGCGGCGTCCAGCTTGCCCTCGATGGGGAGGAACACGGGGATCAGGCCGTAGCGCTGGTAGGCGTAGTCCGCGGCGGCGGCGAAGGCGGGGGCCTTTTCCTCAAATCCGGGCCAGGGCCGGACGGTGACCCCCAGATACCGCTCCCCCTTTCGGGGGTGAAGGCCGACCTCCTCCAGCAGGGCGTCCGCCGCCTGGGGGGGGGCGGCGGGGAGGGTGACGGCGGGGTCGGCGGCCAAAATCACCTGGGGGCGGCTTACCCCCAGCTCCTTCAGCTCCCCGATGGAGGCGCTGTCCCGGGTGGTGATGACGTCCACCGAGCGGTTGATGACCCGGCCTGTCCTCCGGCGGTTGCGGGGGGCGCGGATGGGGCCGATGCCGCAGCCGTACATCATGACCCTGCACCCCAGGCGCTTGGCGGCGGACAGGGTGAAGAGATAGAACCACAGGGAGCGGTGGCTGGTCACGTCCTGGACCAGGGAGCCGCCGCCGTTGATATACAGCGAGCTCTTCGCCATTTTGCGGCAGAATGCGGGGGCGTTGAAGGTGTAGACGGCCCCCACCCGATGGCGGACTCGGGTGGCCTTGGGCTTCCGGGTCATGATCCAGATGGGCAGGTCGGCGTCGATGGAGCGCATCTCGGTGACCAGGGCCTGCAAAATGGCCTCGTCCCCGGCGTTGCCCCGGCCGTAGGCCCCGCAGATCACCACCCCGTCCCGCTTCCGCTCCGTTTTCCGTTTTTGGCGGCGGAGGATGGTGTCATAGATGTCCAGCTGGCGGCGGATGGTGCTCTCGATGGAGTATTCCGCCCGCCCCTTCTCCAAAAGCTGCTCCCCCAGGCGGCGGCGCAGGTCCGGGTCCCCGGCCAGGGCGGCCAGATGCCGCCCCAGGGCCTCGTGGTCCCGGGGCTGGAAGAGCAGGCCGGTGACGTTGTGCTTCACCAGATAGGGGATGCCCCCCACCTGGGTGGACACGGTGGGCAGGGCGAACCGGGCCCCCTCGGTGATGGCGTAGGAGAAGGTCTCGGACAGGGAGGTGAGGGTATTGATGTCCAGAGCGTTGTAGAAGCTGTCGGTGTCGCTGAGCCACCCGGCGAAGCACACCTCATCGGCCACGCCCAGCTCGGCGGCCAATTGCCTCAGCATGGCCTCGTCCTGGCCCTCCCCGGCGATGATGAGGCGCAGCTGGGGCTGGCTGTCGTGGGCGGCGGCAAAGCCCCGGAGCAGGGTGCCCATGTCCTTCACCGGGTTGAGCCGGGCGGCGATGCCCGCGATGACCGTGTCGTCCGGCCAGTCCAGCCCCAGGCTGTCCAGGAATGCCCGGCGGTCCAGTTTAGGGGCGCGGGGGGTGAAGTCGATGCCGTTGTAGATGGCGAACATCTGCTGGGGGTCGAAGCCCCGGCTGATGAGCAGGTCCCCCATGGCGTCGGATACGCCGATGTGGTAGGGGATGCGCCGCAAAGCCCAGGCGTTGAGATTGCCGTAGGTGAGGGCGGACAGGGGGCGGCCCATATAGTCCAGCTTGGGGTCGGAGTGGACGGTGGTGACCACGGGCAGGCCGGTGGACTTTTTCAGCAGGGCGCCCATCAGGTTGCCCCGGGCCCCGTGGCAGTGGATAATGTCATAGCCCTCCCGGGCGATCTTCTCCCGCAGGGGTTTCAAAGCGGACAGAGGGTTGCGCCCGGCGATCACGTCCACCCGGATGCCCAGCGCCCGGGCCTCCTGGGTGAAGGGGCCGTCGGTGAAGCACACCATGTCCGCCTGGATGTGCCGGTTCAGACCCTGGAGCAAGGAGTGGACGTGGGTTTTGGCCCCGCCGGTATCCCCGCCGCTGATGAGATGGATGACTTTCATATGGACCTCCCATAAATAGCTTGCGCTGGCGCAAGGAATGGGTTAAAATCACAGAGCATACATTTGACATTATACATATCTTTGGCCCTTGGGTCAAGGACAGGAGGGACAAGGATGCCGGAGATTATTCAGCAATTCGACGAGCAGGCCCTGGTGTGGATTGCGGAGAATGTGCGAAACAACCTGCTGGACCCGTTTATGAAGGTCTACACCCAGCTGGGCAACACGGGGATGCTGTTCATTGTGCTGGGAATTCTGATGCTGTTTTTCAAGCCCACCCGAAGGGCGGGGTTCTCAGCGCTGTGCGCCATGCTCATCGGGCTCATTGTGGTGAACTTCACCATCAAGCCCCTGGTGTCCCGGCCAAGGCCCTGGCTGGTCATCGAAAATTTCCTCAACCTGGTGGAGGAGCGCGACCCCAACTCTTTCCCCTCCGGCCACACCAACGCCGCCTTTGCCTTCGCCCTGGCGGTGTGCGTGTCCGCGCCCAAGCGATGGATGAAGGTGACGGCGGTGTGCATGGCGGCGGTCATGGGCCTGTCCCGGCTGTACGTGGGGGTCCACTTCCCCAGCGACGTGCTGATGGGGGCGGTCATCGGCTCCCTGTGCGGCCTGGCTGGGGCCTGGGTGGTCAAAAAGGCGTGGGAGCGGGTCCACACCGGGATTGACCTTTGACGCGGGCTGGAGGACGCTACGAGCGGAGGGCCGTGGGTGGGGTGTGGTTGGCACGGTCCCGGAGCGAGGGGCGTCCTCCGGTCCGCATTCAAAGCCCGGCCAGATCCAGAATGACCGCCTGGGCCAGCAGAAGCCCCGCCGCGGCGGGCACCCACATGGCGCTGGCGGGGATGGACCGCCGCCCGGGAGGCGGGGCCTCGTCCCCGCCCTCGGCGGATCGGGCCGGCTCGGGGGAGAACACCACCTTGTGGTGGGGGATGCCCCGTTTCCGCAGCTCCTTGCGCACCACCCTGGCCAGGGGGCAGCCCTCGGTCTGGGAGATGTCGGCGATGCGAAGCTGCTGGGCGTCCCGCTTGTTGCCGGTGCCCAGGGCGGAGATGATGGGGACGCCCCGGGCGTGGGCCGTCTCGATCAGGTCCAGCTTGCAGCTGACCAGGTCGATGGCGTCCACGATGTAGTCGTAGCGGGCGGAGAAAAATTCTTCCCGGTTCTCCGCCTCATATCGGATGGCGAGAGGGTGGAGGGCACAGTCCGGAGAGATATCCCGAAGGCGCAGGGCGGTGGCCTGCGCCTTTTCCATGCCCACGGTGGAGCGCAGGGCGGCGCACTGGCGGTTGAGGTTGCTCACCGACACCGTATCCTGGTCGGCCAGGGTCAGCTCTCCCACCCCGGAGCGGCACAGGGCCTCGGCGCACCAGCCCCCCACGCCCCCCAGGCCCAGCACCGCCACATGGCTGCGCTTCAGCCGCTCCATGGCGGGGGCGCCCAGCAGCATCTGGGTGCGGATGAATTGCTCTTCCATAAAAACCTCCATAAAAAACAGGGCCGGGCAGCTGCCCGGCCTCTGCTTTGGATTATTTGGGGCCCCCATCGAAGCCCAACGAAGTGGGTTCGATGGGGAGAGGAGGCGCAGCGAAATGATTTCATTTTCGCCGTAGGCGGAAAAGAAAGATATGAAGCTTGCGCCGACTCATTTACCCAGGTAGTCGGCCCCGCCGGTGAGGGCGGTGGGGCAGCTCTCGGCCAGCTCCTCTCTCCAGGTCTGCTCGTCCTGGGTGGCCAGGGCCTTGCGGGCGGAGCCCATCCACACCGGCTCGTTCTCGCCCACGTAGTAGATCAGGTGATAGCCGTAGTAGCCGCTGGTGGCGCCCTCCTCGGCGGAGTGCTGGACCATGCCCACGTCGCCGCTCTTGCGGGCGGAGTCAAAGACCCACTCGTCGAACTCGGGGACAAATTTGTCCTTGGGGTTGCGGTCATAGAGCCCGCCGTTGGTGTTGGAGCCGCCGTCATCCGACTTCTCGTTGGCCAGCTTGGCAAAGTCGTCCTCGGTTTTTCCGCTCTCATCCCAGGCCTTCTGGATCTCGTCCATCTTGGCCTTGGCGGCGGCCCAGGCCTCGTCGGTGGGAGGCACCAGCTTGTTGTCCTCGCCGGTGGTGCTCTCCGCCATGGCCAGGATGTGGCGCACGTCCCGAGTGACCTCGTCCGCCAGATAGCGGCTGTGGAAGGAGACGACATAGTAGCCCTTGTCGGTCTCCACCAGCTCACACTCGTCCTGGCCCAGCTTGAGCAGCTGCTCGCTGTAGGCGGAGTCGATGGCGCTGGTGCCCACCACCTTGGCGTGGTCGGCGCAGCTGCTGGCGGTAAGCTCGTACTTGTCGGCCTGGGACTGGAAGGTGGAGCCGTCCTTCACCGCCTTCAGGGCGTCCTCGGCGTCCTTCTTGGCGTTGGCCTGGGCCTCCTCCTTGCGCTTGTTCAGCTCATCCTCGGCCAGCTCGTTGCCCTGCTCATCCTTCTCGTTGACGGTGGGGATGGCGAAATAGAGGTAGGAGTACTCGATGGTGTCCAGACTGTCGGCGTTGTCCTTGTAGTAGGCGTCCAGCTCGTCCTGGGTGTAGCCGTCGAACAGCGCGTCGTACTTGTCGTTGGCCGCCAGGGAGGCCATCTGGAGGCGGGTGTAGAGCTTCTCAAAGGTTCCGGCGGTCATATAGGGGCCGAACTGGGCCTTCAGGTAGGCGCCGTAGCTGATACCGCTGGAGGCGGCCTGGGCCTTCACGCTGTCCACGTAAGCCTTGACCGCGTCCTTGACCTCGTCCTCGGTGTGGCCGTCCTTCACGGCCTGCTCCGCCAGGGCCTTGCTCTGCTGGGCGCTCTTCAGGGCCTCCTCCAGGAAGTAGTCCCGATAGGTCTTGTTCTCAGACTCGTTGTAATACTGCTCGTCGTCGCTCTTGCTGGAGTCGAGGATGCCGTAGGCGGCGTAGTAGCTGCGGGCGTCGTAGTAGTAGAAGCTCAGCTCGGCGGTAGACAGAGTCTCGTCTCCCAGGGTGGCGGCGGACGACCGGGCCTGGAAGAAGCCGGAACGCCACACCAGAAGCGCGATCACCATGACGGCGATGACGGCGGCGATCACGGAGTAGATGATGGTCGTGCGCCTGCGGGCGGCCTGCTCCTGCTGGGCCTTCAGGGCCTTGCTGTCGGGGCCGGCGCTCTGGCGCTGTTTTTTCTCTCTGGATGCGCTCATGGTATATCAATCCTCTCAAGTATTCGTGTGGTGACGGCGGGCCGGGAGGTCCGCCCGCCCCGGGAAGTCCTCATAATAGGGTCCCGCAGGACGACGCCAAATATTATAGCATGGGAAAACTGCTGTTGCAAGGCCAAATTCGCCGCAAGGATGAAAATTTACAAATGGATCAGGGTATAGAGAGGCGGAAGGGCCGAGGCCCTTCCGCCTGGTTTGCTATAGAACCCCCGCTGTGGCCGTGCCGCCCCATTAAAAACCTGCACAAGAATGCAGGTGGGTCGCCTCCGCTTGGTTTTACCGCTCCCAACGTCCAGGTGCCTCCGAAGAGGGCCGGGAGGTCTGCGAACCACCGCGCGAGTGGGGCGTCCCGTTTTAGAAATGTGGGTTTTAACAGGGCAAGGTCACGTAGTTAGAACCCAGCAGGGGTATTCTATTTTTCGGTTTCCACCGAAGGACGCCTCCGGCGGGGGTTACTTTCTCTCACGCGAGAGAAAGTAACCAAAGAGCGCGCATAGGGGCTGCGGCCCCTATGTACCCCAATGGGGAGCCCTATAACGAAAGGTGGACAGAACCCTTCCGGCGCATGGAGCTCTCGACACAGATGCTCCTATTTGCGCTGCCGCCGGTGTCTGGGCACTGAAAACAGGTGCGCTGTACGGACTGCGCCTCGGTGGCGGACCGTTTGAGGTGGAATGTCTATCACTCCTCCTCGTCGTCCTCGAACAGCTCCTCCATGAATTTCTCATACACGGCGTTGAGCTCCCGCTCGTCGTCGATGTCGGCCAGCAGAGACTCCCCGTCCTGCTCGATGACCTTCAGCAGGATCATGCCGAAGTCCTCGTCGTCCTCGTCCATATCCGCGGGCACGAAGGCCATGTACGTCTGGTCGTCATACTCCAGGGTGCCCAGATGCTCCAGTTCAAATTCATTGCCCTCGTCGTCGGTGACCGACACGAAATCCGGACCGTACTCCTCGCTCATGGACCCGCGCCTCCTCTGCTTGGCGGATCAGTCCCGCCTTCTGCCCTTATTGTAACGGCTGTGGGGGGAAATTGCAAGAGGGGGCGTGAAATTTTTACAAACAGACTTTACCGGGGCCGTCAGATTCCGTCGTTTCGCATAGGGTGGACAAACGCGCCGGGATGTGGTATAATGCACCAATCCCCGGCGTTTTCCCTTGGGAGCGCGGGGTGTGGGAGAGGGACCCGGACGTCCCGAAAACCGGGACGGTTTGAATACATCGGAGGGATCTCAACATGCCGGATAGCAACCAAAACCACGCGCCTCAGCGCCGGGAGCCCCAGCCCAGCGGGGAGGGACAGCGCCAGGCGCCCAAATCCAGGGCGCGCCGCCGTAAAAAACGCCCCATTTGGCTGACCGTCATCGTCCGCTTTTTCCAGGTCATCGGGACTTTGCTGCTCATGGGCGTCATCACCGGCTGCTTTATGATATGCTTCGCCGTGGTCTATGTGAAAACGTCCATCATGCCCCGGACCGCCCTGGATCTGGACGCCTATGCCATGGACGAGAACTCGGTGATCTACTACCAGGACAAAAACACCGGCCAGCTGGTGGAGCTTCAGACCCTGTCGGGCAAGGAGAACCGGGAGCTGGTCACCTATGAGCAGATCCCGGAGGACCTCATCAACGCCTTCGTGGCCATCGAGGACAAGACCTTCTGGGAGCACAGCGGCGTGAACTGGAAGCGCACCGCCGGGGGGTTGTTCTACATGCTCACCGGGCGAAATCTCCAAGGGGGCTCCACCATTGACCAGCAGCTCGTCAAGAACCTGACCAAATACAAGGACGTCACCGTCACCCGGAAGATCGTGGAGATCTTCACCGCCCTGGAGCTGGAGAAAAACTACGACAAAAAGGTGATCCTCACCACCTACCTCAACAAAATCTATCTGGGCAACGGCTGCGACGGTGTCCAGGCGGCGGCCAAGTACTACTTCGGCAAGGACGTGTGGGATCTGGACCTGGCCGAGTGCGCCAGCCTGGCGGGCATCACCAACAACCCCTCCCTCTACGCCCCCTATGGCGTGGTGGAGGTGGTGCGCTACACCTGCAAGGACTGCAAGGACTACTACCTGGACAAAAAGCCCGAGGTGTGCGAGACCTGCGGCGGGAAGAATTTCGACAGCGGCGCGGTGTGGACCAACCGGGAGTACAACAAGGCCCGGCAGGAGCTGATCTTGAGGGAGATGGCCAAGCCGGACATCTCGCCCAACGGCGCCTATATCACCGAGGCGGAGCGGGACGCCGCCATCGCCCAGCCCCTGGTGTTCAAGCGGGACGCCCAGGCCGTCCCGGAGGATGGAGAGGGCGCCCAGGAGAGCAAGCCCTCCACCATCTACTCCTGGTATGTGGAGGAGGTCATCCGGGAGGCCACCCAGGCCCTCATGGACGAGACCGGCCACGACGAGAAGGCCTGCCGGGACCGGGTGTTCAGCGGCGGGCTGTCCATCATCTGCGCCTATGACCCGGAGGTCCAGGCGGCGCTGGACGCCGTCTACAACGACCCCGACACCCTGTCGGAATACGCCCCCGGCAAGCGCTACGGCGGAAAGCTGATGTCCTCCATGTCCATCGTGGACAACTCCACCGGCTATGTGGTGGCCATGGGCAGCACCAAGGAAAAGACTGTGAACCGGGGCTCCATCTGGCCGGTGACCACCGTGCGCCAGCCGGGGTCGTCCATCAAGCCCCTGTCCGTCTATGGCCCGGCCCTGGAGATGGGGCTCATCACCCCCGCCTCGGTGGTGGATGACAACCCCTATCTGCTCAACGGCAGGGTGTGGCCCCTCAACGTCTCGGCGGTGTACGGCGGGCTGACCACCGTGTGGGACGCCGTCACCGTGTCGCTGAACACCGTGGCCCTGCGGGTGGTGGAGATGGTCACCCCCCAGGCGTCCTACGACTTCATGGTGGACAAATTCGGCTTTACCTCCCTGGAGCCCTACTATGTGAACAGCCTGGGGGAGGTCAAGTCGGACATCGACCGCAGCCCGCTGTCCATGGGCGGCCTGACCTGGGGCGTGTCCACCTTTGAGATGGCGGCGGCCTACGCCACCTTCCCCCGCAACGGCGAGTTCAAGAAGGCCACCACCGTACTGGAGATCAGGGACACCAACGGGAACGTCATCCGGGACAACCGGCCCGAGTCCACCTGGCCCATCAGCACCAAGACCGCCTATTATATGAACTCCATGCTCACCAGCGTGGTCAACTCGGGCACCGGCACCCTGGCCCGCATCTCCGGCCAGACCGTGGCGGGCAAGACGGGCACCACCAACAGCAAGTATGACCTGTGGTTCTGCGGCTACACCTCCTACTATACCGGCGCGGTGTGGGTGGGCTACGAGCGCAATGACGAGATCAACGACAACGGCTCCCGGTACGGCCCGGCCATGAAGCTGTGGAAGCGGGTGATGGAGCCCCTCCACGAGGGGAAGGAGAACGCGCCCTTCCCGGTGCCTGACAATCTGGTCTCCTGCTCCATCTGCGAGGACTGCGGGAAGAGGGCCACCGACGCCTGCGCCAACGACATCCGGGGCAGCCGCGCCCGGTCCTTCCGGCTGTTCGCCGACGATGTGCCCGCCGAGACCTGCACCTGCCACGTGCCGGTGAAGATCTGCATGGACAGCCCCATTCTGGACGCCAACGGGGAGGCCACCGGCCGCTACCACCTGGCGGGGGACCTGTGCCCGGAGGAGACCGTGCGCACCATCTATATGGTGAATTATCAGCGGGAGCTGGCCACCTCCAGCGTCCACATTGGAGACGCCAGCGCCCTGGTGAGCTGGTACGAGGCCATCCCGGAGGAGAACCGGTACTGCTATGTCCATGTGGACGGCTGGGAGCCCTCGCCGCCGCCCACCGAGTCCATGGATCCCTGGGGCGGGGAGTCGGGTGAGCCCACCTGGCCGCCGGACGAGTCCGGCCAGCCCATCGTGCCGCCCACCCAGGACCCGGGGCCCATCGTGACCATCGAGCCGCCCCAGCCCAGCATGGAGGTCCCCACGCCGCCGGCCTACTCCGAGGAGCCCTATATCCCGGTGGACCAGTGGGGGAACCCCATGTATCCCAGTCAGTAGGCTGAACCGAAAACCCCTTTGACCGCCCGCCGGAGCCCTGGCGGGCGGCCTTTTTTGGGCACATTTCCGGCGTGTTACTTCATTGTGCCAAAGAATCGGGCGGCAGGCGGGGAAGGTTTGGTGAAAAAGCAGGGAGGTTGACGATTGCGATTCCAACCAAGTCGTGATATAGTCTAAGAAGTTTAAAATGGCACAGTATAGTTGGCTTTTTCCCAGGTCAAAGGCCGAAGGAAGGAATGGGTGCGCGATGGTAAATGTGGCGATATTAGGATTTGGCACCGTGGGCTCCGGCGTGGCCGAGGTGCTCACCGGGCACGAGAGCAGCATCGAGCGCAAGGCGGGCGGGCTGATCCGGCTGAAATATATTTTGGATGTGCGGGACTTTCCCGACAGTCCCTTCGCGGACCGCTTCGTGAAGGATTTTGCCCTGATCGAGCGGGACCCCGAGGTGGACATTGTGGTGGAGACCATCGGCGGGGCCACCATCGCCCTGGACTTCACCCGCCGGGCCCTGGAGGCGGGCAAGAGCGTGGTCACCTCCAACAAGGAGCTGGTGGCCACCAAGGGCTATGAGCTCACCCAGCTGGCGAAGGAAAAGGGCGTGTGCTATCTCTTTGAGGCCAGCGTGGGGGGCGGCATCCCCATCATCCGGCCTTTGAGCCAGTGCCTGGCCGCCAACGAGATTTTGGAGATCTACGGCATCCTCAACGGCACCACCAACTATATTCTGACCCGCATGATCCGGGCGGGGCTCACCTTCGACGCGGCGCTGAGGGAGGCCCAGGACAACGGCTACGCCGAGCGGGACCCCTCTGCCGACGTGGAGGGCTTTGATGCCTGCCGCAAGATCTGCATCCTGGCGGACATCGCCTTCGGGCGGCACATCAGCCCCGACCAGGTGCCCACCCAGGGCATTACGGGCGTGACCCTGGCCGACGTGGACTACGCTGAGAGTGCGGGCAAGAAGATCAAGCTGTTGGGCCGGGCCATCCATGGGGAGGATGGCCGGGTGTGCGCTTATGTGGCCCCCCATCTGGTGGATCAGTCCGACCCGCTGGCCGGGGTGGAGGACGTGTTCAACGCCATCTCCGTCCGGGGGGACGCCATCGGGGACGTGATGTTCTACGGCCGGGGAGCGGGCAAGCTGCCCACCGCCTCCGCCGTGGTGGCGGACGTCATCGACGTGGCCCGGAACATGGGCCACCGCAAGGCCCTGAGCTGGGAGCCCGGCGGGGCGGACGCCGCCTGTGGCACCGGGGCGCTGAAGAGCCGCTGGTATGTCCGGGCGGCCGCCTCTGCCGACGAGCTGCGCGCCCGGTTCCCGGGGTGCAAGCTGCTGGCCCGGCGGGAGAGCGGCGGGACGGAGTCCGCCTGCATCACCGAGGGCGAGCTCACCCAGGCCCAGCTGGAGGAGAAGCTGGCGGGGCTGACGGTGTCCAACACTTTGCGGGTATTAGACTGATTGAGCCGCACCGCATAAAATGGATTGCCGGGCCCGGGCCCGGCGATCTCCCAAACAGCATGGAAACTCCATGAGAGGAATGAGAAACTTATGGCATTGATCGTACAGAAGTTCGGCGGGTCCTCTGTGGCGGACGCGGACAAGATCCGCAACGTGGCCCGCATCATCACCGATACTTATCAAAAGGGGAACCGGGTGGTGGCGGTGCTGTCTGCCCAGGGCGACACCACCGACGACCTCATTGACAAGGCCGCCGAGATCAACCCCACCGCCTCCAAGCGGGAGCTGGATATGCTGCTGTCTACCGGCGAGCAGATCTCCTGCGCATTGTGCGCCATGGCTATTGAGGGCATGGGCTTCCCCGTGGTGTCCCTGACGGGCTGGCAGGCGGGCTTTCGCACCAACTCCGGCTACGGCAACGCCCGCATTAAGCGGGTGCAGGGGGAGCGCATCCGGGCGGAGCTGGACAAGCGGCGCATCGTCATCGTCACCGGCTTCCAGGGGCTGAACAAGTACGACGACATCACTACCCTGGGCCGGGGCGGGTCGGACACCTCGGCGGTGGCCATCGCCGCGTCGCTGGGGGCCGACCTGTGCCAGATCTACACCGACGTGGACGGCGTGTACACCGCCGACCCCCGCCTGGTGCCTACCGCCCACAAGCTGGACGAGATCACCTACGACGAGATGCTGGAGCTGGCCACCCTGGGCGCCCAGGTGCTCCATAACCGCTCGGTGGAGATGGCGAAGCGGTACGGCGTAAATCTGGAGGTGCTCTCCAGCTTCTCCGGCAAGCCCGGTACAAAAGTGAAGGAGGTCGTCAAGACCATGGAAAAATCCCACATCAGCGGCGTCGCCAAGGATAAAAATGTTGCCCGTCTGGCCCTGGTGGGCCTGGAGGACACCCCGGGCATCGCCTATAAAATTTTCTCCCTGCTGGCCAAGAACCATGTGAACGTGGACATCATCCTCCAATCCATCGGCCGCAGCGAGACCAAGGACATCAGCTTCACCGTGGCCAAGGGTGACATGGAGCTGGCCCAGAAGCTGCTGGAGGACAACCGGGACAGCATCAAATTCGACCACATCGACGTGTCGGACAACATCGCCAAGGTGTCCATCGTGGGCGCGGGCATGGTGAACAACCCCGGCGTGGCCGCCACCATGTTCGAGGCGCTGTTCAACGCGGGCATCAACATCAACATGATCTCCACCAGCGAGATCAAGGTGTCGGTGCTGGTCCATATCAGCGACGCGGACCGGGCGGTGCAGGTCATCCACAACCGGTTCTACGACGAGTTCAACGGAGCGCAGTAAAGTCAGCGGACCGGGCCCTGGCCCGGTCCGCCTTTTTTCATTTGCGCGTTTACAAGCATCGACAAATTTGCTATAATATGTTTATGGATACCTTACCCTGAGGAGGAAATGAAATGAAGCGCCTCACTTGTCTGCTGTGCGCCCTTTTGTTGCTGGCCCTGCCCGCCTGCAAGGCGGACAAGCCGGACTCGAGCCCGCTCCCCACCATGACGGACTCCCCCGTCATCACGCCTCCGGAGAGCCCCCTGCCCACCCCCAGCCCCGCTCCCGCCTTCTACCACCCCCTCACCGGCCTGCCCTGCGAGGAGGACCTGTCGGGTAAAAAGCCGGTGGCCGTCATGCTCAACAACCTGAAAGCCGCCCTGCCCCAGCAGGGGAACGGCCAGGCGGACATCATCTATGAGCTGGTGGCCGAGGGGGGCATCACCCGGATGATGGCGGTGTATCAGGACCCCTCCCAGCTGGGCCTCATCGGCTCGGTGCGCTCCGCCCGGCAGTATTATTGGGAGATCGCCCAGGGGCACGACGCGGTGTTCATCCACGCCGGGGGCAGCCCGGAGTTTTACAACACCAAGAACAGCAAGGGCCTGTTCACCGTGGACGGGGTCAACGGCTACTACTCCAGCAAGGAGGCCGGGATGTTCTGGCGGGACCGGGACCGGGTGGCCGGGCACCATTATGACTTTGAGCACTCCCTGCTCACCTCCGGCCAGGCCATCATGGACATGCTGGCCCAGCGGGAGCTGGAGGAGCACAGCGCGGGCTACACGTACAATATGACGTTTGTCGATGACGGCACCCCGGCGGGGGGCAGCCCCGCCAATACGGTCACCGTCCCCTTTTCCAGCTATAAAACCGGGGTGTTCCGCTATGACGCGCCCAGCGGCCTCTACAAGGTAGAGGAGTACGGCGAGCCCTACATAGACGGCAACGACGGCAGTCAGGTGGCGGTGACCAACCTGCTGGTGCTCCAGACCACCTATGTGGTCCAGGACGACGCGGGGCGGGTAAAAGTGGATCTGAGCTCCGGCATAGGGCTGTACGCCTGCGGCGGGAAGCTGGTCCCCATCAAATGGGAGAAGGGTGGGCCCGGCGAGCAGCTCCGCTACTTCACCGAGGACGGCACCCCGCTGGCCCTGGGCCGGGGGAGGAGCTATGTGTGTGTCATCCCCACCAGCCAGTCGGTATCTTTTGGCTCCAACTGAGCCCTGTCATTGTCAAAAAAATTTCCAGCATAGCGAACTTTACCCGGGACAAACTACCTTCGCGAGAACAAACGGGGTCTGCGACAAAACGCGCCCCGGCAAAGGAGGTTTGCACCGTGTTCCTGGATAAGATCGCCCTGACGCTGGCCATCATCGGCGGGCTGAACTGGGGGTCCATCGGGCTGTTCAACTTCGACCTGGTGGCGTTTATCTCTGGCGGACCCGGCACCTGGCTGGCCCGCATCATCTATACCGTGGTGGGGCTGGCGGCGCTGTGGTGCCTGACGCTGCTGTTCCGCACCGAGGAGACCCACACCCGGCACAGCCACGCCTGACAGCAGGATGCCCTGTGACGCGAAAATTCCCGACGCGAAAGCGCCGGGAATTTTTTCATTTCAGGTCCGTGCGAAACGTTCCGTTGGAGACCAGGATCACCCCGTAGCCCACCCGGTTGTAAATTCCTCCGGCGGTGCCGGGATTGAACAGCCATACCCCCCGGTCGGGCATGTTCAGCCCCTGGTGGGTGTGGCCGAAGCAGGCCACCGCCACCCCTTTCTCCCTGGCGGCCCGGGCCAGCTGGTCTGTGCCGCTCTTGACGCCGTAGCGGTGGCCGTGGGTGAGCAGGAATTTCACGCCCCCCGCCTCCACGATGAGCTCGTCCGGGGCCTTGTCCCAGTCGCAGTTGCCCCGCACCAGCTCCATGGGCAGGTCGGGGTAGGCGTCCATCAGCGCCTGCCCATCCCGGTAGTGGTCCCCCAGAAAGAACACCCGCTGGGGCCGCTCCTGCTCCACGGCGTCCAGCATGGGTCCCAGCCGCCCGTGGGAATCTGAAAACACTAAGATCTTCATATTGGTCACCATTTCTCCCCGCGCACATATACTGTCATTGAACGGAGGGATCACCTATGCCGAATTTTGACGAGGTTTTGCACGGGAAAGAGGCCATGGGCCTGATGAAAGACCCGTCCAAGCTGGAAAAGCTGCGGGACGCGCCGGAGACCCAGCGCATTTTCGACCTGCTCAGCCAGAGCACCGGGGACCTGGAGTCGGCGGCCCAGCGGGCCGCCAAGGGGGACACCGCCCAGCTGACCGACGCCATCCGCCAGCTGATGCACGACCCGGAGGGGGCCAAACTCATCCAAAAGATGAAGGAAAACCTGAAGTAAAGGGCCGGGAGGCCGGTAGGGGAGGGGACTGCCATGGGTGAGCTGGAGGAAAAACTGGAAAATATCCTGGGCAACCCCCAGGCCATGGCCCAGATCATGTCCCTGGCCCAGTCCCTGAACCTGGGCGGCTCCTCCGGGCAGGGCCAGCCCCAGGAGGGGGAACAAGGGGAGGGGACGGGCCAGCCCGCCGGTCAGCCCGAGCCCCCGCGGGCCGAAAGCCCGCCGGAGGAGGCCCCCGCGCGGCAGTCCGCCCCCGCCGGCGGCGGGCTGGAAGGGGTGCTGGGGGCGCTGGGAGGGCTGGATGTGAACACGCTGTCCGCCGCCGCCGGGCTCATCGGCCAGTTCGCCGACGGAGGCGACGACAAGCGCACCGCCCTGCTCAACGCCCTGCGCCCCTTTGTGCGGGAGGAGCGGTACGCCAAGCTGGACAAGGCGATTCAGATCGCCAAGCTGTCCCGGCTGATCCGCTCGGGGCTGGGGCTGCTCCGCGCCCGCAAGGAGGACAGCCATGTATAACCGCTATCTGGACGGCCTGGACAGCGGCAGCTTCGTCCAGGTGGACGGGGGAGCCCCCCAGCCCCAGAGCCGGCCCGGCGCAGGCCGCCCGAGCCAGCCCCGGGGCGGTGTGGGCTTCAGCCAGCCGCAAAATCAGTATTACTCGAACAATTGGCAGCATCCGTCCCAGCCCTACCGCTCCAAAAACGACCTTGTGGGGGAGGTGACCCGGGGGCTGGGCCAGCTTTTGGACGGGGTGAAGCAGCACTTCTCCCTAGAAAAATTCGACACCGGGGACATCCTGCTGGTGCTCATCATCCTCTTCCTGTACCTGGAGGACGGGGACAATCTGGAGCTGGTCATCACCCTGGGCCTGCTGCTGCTCCTGGGACTGGGGGAGGAGGAAGCGCAAGGATAGGCGCATAGGCGAGCTTGGACCGGAGCGAGGACAAAAGCCCAGGACCGCGCAGCGGGCCGGGTCTTGCCCGAGCCGGAGGGAAAGTGAGCCGGCTATGCGCCCAATCCAAGCGTGACAAGGAGGAAGCGCAAGGATAGGCGAATAGGCGAGCTTGGACCGGAGCGAGGACAAAAGCCCAGGACCGCGCAGCGGGCCGGGTTTTGCCCGAGCCGGAGGGAAAGCGAGCCGGCTATGCGCCCAATCCGAGCGTGACAAGGACGAAGCGGCGCTATTTCCCCGGTTCGTACAGTACGGCGCCGTCGGGGAGGGTGAAAACGCCCTCGGTCCGGTCCAGAG
>ERZ808042.93-NODE-93-length-85839-cov-7.437431_pt1 | contig 85839 bp, 84 predicted proteins | sample MGYA00380193_ERZ808042 | MGnify/ENA primary metagenome ERZ808042 (study PRJEB31490, sample SAMN06133401) | mouse gut metagenome | isolation source: M1_2 | host: mice | place: China: Chengdu | collected 2015-05 ...
CGGTTACTACATTGTAATGGCTCTGCCGCTCATTGAATTTATCATAATCTTCCTTAGTGGCGAACAGAGGCTCCATACGGTTTACTTCAAATTCCATATGTATGTTGGCTGACAGCCTGTCACGCATGGCAGTGACGCTGACAGGAGGTGTGTCCTTTTTCGCGTTCAGCGCAGAGCCGATGGCGGCGAACAGGTGGGAATTGTCAGGAACAATGGTGTGTTCCTCATCCAGCTTCAGTGTGCGGATGAACGCCGTCTTGAGTTCGGATAAAAAGTGAAGCGGACCTCCCAGAAATGCCACATGTCCGCGGATGGGTTTTCCACACGCAAGCCCGCTGATTGTCTGGTTGACTACTGCCTGAAAAATAGAAGCAGCCAGGTCTTCCCTTGTGGCTCCCTCGTTAATTAAGGGCTGGATATCGGATTTTGCAAAAACACCGCAGCGGGCCGCAATGGGGTAGATGGCTTTATAATGTTCCGCATAATCGTTAAGGCCGGGGGCGTCTGTCTGCAGCAGGGCAGCCATCTGGTCAATAAAAGAACCGGTGCCTCCCGCACAGATTCCGTTCATTCTCTGGTCGATGCCTCCGGTGAAATAAATGATTTTTGCGTCCTCGCCCCCCAGCTCGATGACCGCGTCGGTGTCCGGGATGTAGGTGTTCACCGCGGCGGCGGTGGCGTACACCTCCTGGACGAAGTCCAGACCCGCGGCCTTAGCCACCCCCAACCCCGCCGAGCCGGTGACCACCAGGCGCACGTCCTGGCCCTTCAGCATGTCCTCGATGGAGCGCAGGGTCTCGCAGGCCCGCTCCCGGGCCTTGGAATAGTGCCGCTCGTAGGAGCGGAACAGCAGCTTGTTATCCTCGTCCAGCACCACCACCTTGACGGTGGTGGAGCCGATATCAATGCCAACGCGCAGAATCATGGTCATCCTCCTGAGGTCAAAATCCATCATTCAAAACTGTTCAGGGGATATTATAGCGAGTTGATATGCTTTTTTCAATAGTATAGTTTGACGGTTTTACCGCTTTTCGACAAAAAATATCCGCTGTGAAGCTCACAGCGGATATTTTGTCAATTTTTGGGCTGGAAGGGCTCCACGCCGCATTTTTCCGGGAAATACACCTGATACCAGATGAGGAAGGACAGCACGGTGTACAGCTTGCGGTGGGTTTTCTCCCGCCTGGAGTAGTGCCGCTCCAACAGGTCCAGCAGGTACGGCACGTCGAAAAATTCCGCCACATAGGGCTGAGAGATCAGATCCTTGGCCCAGCTGTAGTATTTTTCCTCCCGCAGCCAGGCGATGAAGGGGACGGGGAAGCCCTTTTTATCCCGGCGGACCCAGTCGTCGGGGAGCAGGGGCACCGCCGCCATGCGCAGGGGGTACTTGGTCATGGTTTTGCCCCGCATCTTCTGGGCGCTGGGGATGGCCCGGGCCACCGCCCACACCTCCCGGTCCAGGTAGGGCACCCGCAGCTCCAGGGAGTGGGCCATGGTCATCCGGTCCGCCTTGCGCAGGATGTCCAGCGGCTGCCACAGGTGGAGGTCCAGGTACTGCATCTTGGTCAAATCGTCCGCCCCCTCAATGGCCTCGAAATAGGGCTCGGTGACGTCGTGCCAGGTGAGGGGGGAGCGGTAGGCGGGGGTGAGCACCCGCTCCGCCTCGTCGTTGTCAAAGATGAACGCCTGGCCCACAAAGGTCTCGTCGATGCCCTTGGCCGCCTTAGTGAGAAAGCCCTGACCGTGGAACTTGGGCAGGCCGGCTACGCCCTTTGCCACCGCCTTCCGCAGGGCCAGGGGGGTCTTGCGGTACAGCCGGTAGGGCCTGGTGGTGTGGTAGGTGATATAGCCGCCGAACAGCTCGTCCGCCCCCTCGCCGGACAGCACCACCTTCACGTCCTTTGCCGCCAGTTCTGATAGGAAGTACAGCGGCACGGTGGACAGGTTGGCGTTGGGCTCGTCGGCGTAGTACTGGATGGCGGGGAGCGCGTCAAAAAACTCCTCCGCCGTGATGGTCTTGGAGATGTTTTTCAGGCCCAGCTCCTTACACAGAGCCTTGGCCTCCCCGGTCTCGTCGAAGTCCTTGTTGGCGAAGCCCACGGAGTAGGTCTTGTCCGGCCGGGACAAAGCGGCGATGACGCTGGAGTCGATGCCACCGGACAGGAAGGAGCCCACCTCCACGTCGCTGATCTCGTGGGCCTTGACGGACTCGGTGACCACCTCCCGGATCTGGGCCGCCCGCTTGTCCAGCGGCATGTTTTCCGGCTGGAAGGAGAAGGCGTGGTAGGAGGCGAACTGGGTATGGCCCTCCCGGTGGAGGAAATAGTGGCCGGGGAGGAGCCGGTACACCCCCTTGAAAAAGGACTCGTTGAGGGCGGAGTACTGGAAGGTGAGGTAGAGCTTCAGCGCGTCCGGGTTGAGCTCCTTTTGGAAGCCGGGGTGGGGGAGGAAGCTCTTGCACTCCGAGCCGAAGAAGAACAGCTCCCCCATCTGAGCGTAGTAGAAGGGCTTGATGCCGAAGGGGTCCCGGGCGCCGAAGAGCTCCTGGCGCTCCTTGTCCCAGATGACAAAGGCGAACATGCCCCGCAGCTTTTTCAGTACCTCCGCCCCCCACTCCATATAGCCGTGGAGCACCACCTCGGTGTCGCAGTCGGTGAGGAAGCTGTGGCCCTTGGCGGTCAGTTCCTCCCGCAGCTGGCGGAAGTTGTAGGTCTCCCCGTTGTAGGCGATGACATACCGCCCGTCGGGGCTGACGATGGGCTGCTGGCCCTTCTCCAGGTCGATGATGGACAGCCGCCGGTGGGCGATGCCGCAGCGCTGGTCCACATAGTGGCCCTCCCCGTCGGGGCCCCGGTGGCGGATGGTGTTCCCCATGGCGTGGAGCGCCTGCTCGTCAGGGGGAGCGGAGCGGGTCACAAAGCCGGTAAAACCGCACATAGTAAAAAATCCTCCAGTTCGTCGGATGTGTTCTGATTAAAAATGCTTTTTATAGAATAAAACCAAACCGGGAAAATGTCAACCGCCGGAGGGAGAATCGGGGGTGGAAAAATGGAAGCGGCTGTGGTATGATAAGGGCTGACTGTTCCTTATGACAAGACAGACAGCGGAGGTTTTTCATGGAAGAGCGTTGGATCAAGCGCCTGCCCGCCCTGCTCGCGGTGCTGGGCATGATGCTGTTGGCGGGGGTGGTGCCCGTATGCGCCGGACTGCGACGGGCGGGCGAGGAGGACTGCTTTTTCATCATCACCGTGATACTGGCGCTGGCGGCGCTGGCGGCGGCGCTGGTCTGGCTGGAGTGCCGGCGCCTGGACTGGGTGCTGACGGCTCTGGCGCCCATCGGCGCGGCCATGCTGGTCCGGGCGCTGTGCCTGGACTACGCCAGCGGGGACTATAACACCTTTCTGGAGCACTGGTACACCTATTTTAAGCTGAACGGCGGGATCGAAGCCATCGCGGGCAGCGTGGGGGACTACAACGTGCCCTATCTGTACTTTATCGCCGCCGCCTCCTATTTGAGCGTGCCCGACCTGTACCTTTACAAGCTGTTCTCTATTTTGTGGGACGTGCTGCTGGCCTGGGGCTGCCTGCGGCTGGTGCGTTCCCTGAGCAGGGAACGTCAGGGGAGCGGCGCTCCCCTGATTGCCTTTGGGGCGGCGCTGCTGCTGCCCACGGTGGTGCTCAACGGGGCGTACTGGGGCCAGTGCGACGCCATCTACGGCGCGCTGTGCATACACGCCGCCGCCCTGGCGCTGGAGGGGAAAAGCAAGACCTCGGTGGCGCTGATGGGGGCGGCCTTTGCCTTCAAGCTCCAGGCGGTCTTTTTGCTTCCGCTGTGGGGGGTGCTGTGGCTGGCCGGCAGGGTAAAATTCCGGCAGCTGTGGGTGTTCTCTCTGGCCTATTTTGCCATGATCGCCCCGGCGATGGCCCTGGGCAAGCCCTTGGCCGATATTGTGGGCGTCTATTTCAAGCAGATGGGGGAGTATCCCCGGCTGACGCTCAACGCCCCTTCGGTGTATCAGTTCCTCCCCTATGGGGCTGAGCTGAATGAAAAACTGGCGTCCCGGCTGGGCATCATCGCGGCGGCGGTGCTGGTGCTGGCCCTGCTGGCGCTGGGCTTCTGGCTCCGGGGCCGGCTGGACCGGGACACCGCCATGACCATAGCGGTGGTGCTGTGCGTGGGCGTGCCCTTCCTGCTGCCCCACATGCACGAGCGGTACTTTTTCCTGGCGGACGTGTTTACCCTGTGCTGGGCCTGCGCCAATGTCCGACGCCTGCCGGGGGCGGTGCTGGCCTGCGGGTCGTCTCTGGCCAGCTACTGCGTCTATCTGCGGCTGCAATATAATTTCACCTGCACCATAGGCAAAAACCTCTATGTGATGCCTCTGGAGGCCCTGGCTATGGTGGCGGCGCTGCTCTTTGCCCTGTGGGTGTTGGGGCGGCAGGTATATGAAGCACACAAAAAGGGGGAGAGGGCATGAAATTCGTATCCTGGAACGTGAACGGCCTGCGGGCCTGCCTGAAAAAGGGGTTTGCGGACTCGGTGCTGGGGCTGGACGCCGACTTCATCTGCCTCCAGGAGACCAAAATGGAGCGGGGACAGGCTGAAGTGGAGCTGCCCGGCTACCATGAGTTCTGGAACTCGGCGGACAAGAAGGGCTACTCCGGCACCGCCATCTTTGCCCGGCAGGAGCCCTTGTCCGTATCCTACGGCATGGACTTGGACAAGCATGACCACGAGGGGCGGCTCATCACCCTGGAGTACCCGGAGTTCTGGCTGGTGGACTGCTACACCCCCAACGCACAAAATGAGCTGGCCCGGCTGGGCTACCGCCTGGAGTGGGAGGAGGACCTTCTGAGCTACCTCAAAAGCCTGGACAAAACCAAACCCGTGGTGTACTGTGGCGACCTGAACGTGGCCCATGAGGAGATCGACCTGAAAAACCCCAAGACCAACCGGGGAAACGCCGGCTTCTCCGACGAGGAGCGGGCCGCCATGACCCGGCTGCTGTCCTCCGGCTTCACCGACACCTTCCGCCTGCTCTATCCGGACAGGGAGGGGGCCTACTCCTGGTGGAGCTACCGCTTCCACGCCCGGGAGAAGAACGCGGGGTGGCGCATCGACTATTTCATCGTGTCCCACCGGCTGGGGGAGCAGGTGGAGGAGGCGGCCATCCACCCGGACATCCAGGGCAGCGACCACTGCCCGGTGTCCTTGATTTTGAAATAGTTTCCATTGAAAAAACCTGCTCTTTCGCAGAAAAACGGGCAAGCTAACGGGGCGAAGGAGTGATGAGTCATGAGAATGGATAAAAAAGCCATGCTGCCCATCGCCGGGGCCACCATGGCGGCGGCGGGGGCCATCGGCCTGATGATGATGCCCAAGAAGAAAAAGCATTCCGCCCAAAAGGCGGCGGGGAAGGCCATCAAGGCCGTGGGCGAGGTCGTGGAACACTTCAACGGCTCGCTGAAAATGTGAGGGGAACGCCCCGCCGGGCAGTCCGGCGGGGCGTCTCATATGGTGAAGCGGATGGCCTCCGCCTCCGGGCGGGCGGGGTCCAGCAGCAGGATCTCCCGCTTTTTGTCCATGGCGTAGTTCAGGGTGTACTGGGTGCCCCCGGGGGTGCCGTCGAACACCGCCAGCACCGCAGCGGACCGGTCCACCATGTAGCGGTCCCGGCGGAGCATACACCAGCGGTCGTAATTTTGCTGCACCACCGTCTCCAGGTCGCAGGCATCCAAAACGGCCCGCCAGCGCAGGCGCAGAGGCTCCGGCCACCTTTGGGCCTGGGTGGGGCAGGGGATGGCACCCTCCACCGTCACGCCTGGGGACCGGGCTCGAAGCGCCAGCGCCGCCTCGGCGAAGTACAAATCGCAGCCCATGGCCATCCCCGAGATGAAGTGCCGGAAGCCCCGGCGGTACAGCCCTTCCAGCTCCCGGGCCAGGCCGGCCTTCAGCGCGGCGCAGCGGGGGTCGTCCTCGTCCAGGCCCCAGGGCAGCTTGTCCGGGCGGTGGCCGGTAAAGCAGCAGGTGCGGCTCTCGTCGATGGGCATGGCGGCCCCTCCTCTCAGCGTTTGGTACAATTGTACTACAAAGACCGGGAGCCGTCAAGAGAAAGTGGAACGTTAGTTTTAAAAATTGGGGCCGGATCTGACAAAAAAAGACTTGCGTTTTCGGCAGGGCGGGCATATAATATGAAACGGAACAATTGAATGAATGTCTTCAGGGCGGGGTGAGATTCCCCACTGGCGGTATAGTCCGCGACCCGCGAAAGCGGTTGACCCGGTGAAACTCCGGGACCAACGGTATAGTCCGGATGGAAGAAGACGCGTGACCCCTCTTGAGGTAGTGTCGCGCCTGGAAGACAGTGCTTTCAGGCGTTTCAGACTATCTTAGGAGGTATTTTTTATGTTCAACGATCCTGGAAAGCTTTTTGCGGCGGTGGTGGACAACGCCATGTTCCTGCTGATGTGCCTGGTAGTGTTTGCGGGCATTTTCGCGGTGGCCGTGCTGCTGGAGCGGCTGTGGCTCAAGCCGGTCAAGCAGTCGCCCGCCCGCCGGGTGGCCTATGTGGGCATCTTTGCCGCTATCGCCGCCGTGCTCATGTACTTAGAATTCCCGCTGCCCTTCGCTCCCAGCTTCTACGAGCTGGACTTCAGTGAGATCCCGGTGCTCATCTGCTCCTTCTCCATGGGCCCGGTGGCCGGGGTGGTGTGCGAGTTTTTGAAGGTGGTGCTCAAGCTGCTGCTGAAGGGGACCTCCACCGCCTTTGTGGGCGACCTGGCCAACTTTGTGGTGGGCTGCGCCCTGATCCTGCCTGCCTCGGTGGTGTATTTCGCCAATAAGACCAAGAAGGGCGCCATCATCGGCATGGCCGTGGGCACGGTGTGCATTACGGTGGTGGGCAGCCTGTTCAACGCCATTTACCTGATCCCCGCCTTTTCCGTGCTGTTCAAAATGCCGCTGGACGTGATTGTCGGCATGGGCACCGACATCAACTCCGCCATCACCAGCGTCAACACCCTGGTGCTGTTCGCCGTGGCCCCCTTCAATCTGCTCAAGGGCGTGGCGGATTCCATCATCACCTTTTTCCTGTATAAACACATCGAGCGTTTGCTGCGTATGAGATAAGAGCAAAAGGTCCCCCTCCGGCCTGGCCGGAGGGGGACTTTTTTTACAGGCTTTTGAGGAAGTCGTACAGCAGGTGGAGGGGGAAGTACCCCAGTACGAAGCTGGCGATGTTGGCGGCGAAGGCGTACCCCACCCGCCGCCCGCGGGAGCGCTCCCGGACGAGACAGGCGTAGGCGGCGGCCTCCACCGCCCAAATGACCAGCTCCGGGATCAGGATGGTGAGGGAGTAGTTGAGAAAATGCCACCCCGACTCGGCCAGCATGGAGCCGATGGCAATATGCAGGCCCACCTGGGTGAGCGTGTTCACCGCCAGGAACACCAGCCAGCTGCGCCTCTCCCGGAAGCCGAACAGCCAGAAGATGACGCCCTCGATGACCAGGGTTGGGATCAGGGTGGCCGCCAGCCGGGCGAAAAAGCGCAGGGGGGCGGGGGTGGCGTCGCGCACGGTGTTGGCCTGCCAGTCGTAGACGATATTGCCCACAAAGTCCCGGGTGTAGGGCGCTTCCACGGCCCTGGCCTCATCCGCCGTTGCGGCGGCTATCCGGAAGGTCTCGGGGAGGCCCACATAGGAGTAGCGCCAGCTCCCGTCCTCCCGGGGCCGCACATCTCCGAACACAGGGGGGCCGGACACGCCGGTGGTGTAGGCCAGCACCCAGCCGTCCCCCTCCAGGGAGCGGAGGTTTTCCAAAATAACGGGGTCGCACTCGTCATTGGAGTTGGGGTAGGGGTGGTCGGTGGGCATCCCCTGGGTCAGCAGATCCAGATAGAGCGCCCCCTCCGGGGCGTTGACCACGGTGATGGTCACCTCTGGCTTGGGTCCAATGTCGGCATAGGCGGTGGGGAGAAGGCAGAGCAGGCACAGCAGCAGAAGGGGGAGCGTGCGGGCAAGAGATATGGATTTCTGTTTCATTTTGACCTCCTTTTCTATCGGGTTTATCCTCCATGCGGGGGTGCAAGAGTTCCCCCGCAGGAATAGTTTACCATGGGCCTGCGGTAAAAGCAATAGAAGCGCACGGGAAATGAAAGGAAGTTTCAGTCAATTTTTACAAATTTCATAGACAGGGGGCGAGAACTGTGCTAAAATAAATTTCATCTTAGGGATGGGAAGATATTTTTCTCCTGTGCCTGGGGGAAGGAGAGGGTCCTATGGGGCGCCTGGGGGACAAGGAGCTGTTTTTGCTGGACATGGACGGCACCATCTATCTGGACCGGGACCTGTTCCCCTGGACCATCCCGTTTTTGAACGCGGTAAAGGAGCACGGGTGCAAATACCGCTTCCTCACCAACAATTCCTCCAAATCGGGGCAGGACTACATCGACAAGCTGGCGGGCATGGGCATTCACGCGGCGCGGGAGGAATTCGTCACCTCGGTGGACGCGCTGATTGCCGATCTGCTGACCAGGCCCCCCTACCGGCTGTGCTACGTGTTTGGCACGAAGAGCTTCCGGGGGCAGCTCCAGGCGGCGGGCATCCCCGTCACGGACCGCCGGGAGGACAGGGTGGACTGCCTGGTCATCGGCTTTGACACCGAGCTGACCTTCCAGAAGCTGGAGGATGCCTGCATCCTGCTGAACCGGGGCGTGGACTTCATCGCCGCCAACCCGGACTGGGTGTGCCCCACCTGGTACGGCTCGGTGCCCGACTGCGGCAGCGTGTGCGAGATGCTCTACCGGGCCACCGGGCGGCGGCCCAGGGTGATCGGCAAGCCCCAGCCCGCCATGGCCCGGCTGGCTATGGCGCGGGCGGGTATTTCCCCGGAAAAGACGGTGATGGTGGGGGACCGGCTGTATACCGACATCACCGCGGGATTCAACGCCGGGGTGGACACCGCCTTTGTGCTGTCCGGCGAGGGGACCTTGGCGGATTTGGAGGCCAGCGCGGTAAAGCCCACCTGGGTGTTTGAGAGCCTGGCCGCCCTCCACAGGGCCTGGGAGGGGGAGCGGGCTGGGCCCGCCCCCCAAGTCGAGAAAAAGAGGGGATCGGTATGAACGAGCTGAAGCTGAACAACAGGCGCACGATCTTGGTGGGGCTGGCATTCCTGTCCATCTGCTCCTTCTGGCAGATGTATGACAACCTGGTGCCCCTCATCCTGAAAAATACCTTCCAGATGGACGAGTCCCTCACCGGTGCCATCATGGCGGCGGACAACGTCCTGGCCCTGTTCCTGCTTCCCTTTTTCGGGGGGCTGTCCGACCGGACCAATACGAAGCTCGGCCGACGCACCCCCTACATCCTGGCGGGCACCGCCGGGGCGGTGGTGCTGATGAACCTGCTGCCCGTGCTGGACAACAGCTACTTCCGGCAGGCCGCTCCCTTCAAATTGGTGAGCTTCGTCATTGTGCTGGGCCTGCTGCTCATCGCCATGGGCACCTACCGCTCGCCCGCCGTGGCCCTGATGCCCGACGTCACCCCCAAGCCCCTGCGCTCCAAGGGCAACGCCATCATCAACCTGATGGGGGCGGTGGGGGGCGTGCTCTATCTGGGCATCAGCGTCCTGCTCTATCCCCGGGAAAAGACCCAGGGCCTGGTCCACGTGGACTATCAGCCGCTGTTTTTCCTGGTGTCCCTCATCATGGTGGTGTCGGTGGGGGTGCTGCTGGTCACCATCCGGGAGCCCCAGCTGGCGCAGGAGAACCGGGTGCTGGAGAAAAAGCACCCGGAGTGGAACCTGGCGAAGGACGACGGCAGCGGCGGCGAGGTGCTGCCCGGGCCGGTGAAGAGGAGCCTGGGCTTCCTGCTGGCCTCCATCGCCCTGTGGTTCGTGGGCTATAACGGGGTCACCACCTGGTTCTCCACCTATGTGTCCCAGGTGATGGGGGAGGGCATCGGCGGCACCAACACCTGCCTCATGGTGGCCACTGTGGGGGCCATTGTGTCCTATATCCCCATCGGGGTGGCGGCCTCCCGATTCGGGCGCAGGCGCACCATCCAAGCGGGGGTGGTTCTGCTGGCCGCCTGCTTCTGCGCGGGCTTTTTCATGACCCACAGCGCCCATACCATCACCGCCCCCATGTATCTGGTCTTTGCCCTGGTGGGGCTTGCCTGGGCGGCCATCAACGTCAACTCCCTGCCCATGGTGGTGGAGATGTGCAAGGGCTCGGACGTGGGCAAATTCACCGGCTACTACTACACCGCGTCCATGACGGCCCAGGTGGTCACCCCGGTGCTGGCGGGGACGCTGATGAAGCACATCAGCTATCAGATTTTGTTCCCCTACGCGGCCTTTTTCGTAGCCATGAGCTTTGTCACCATGCTGTTTGTCCGCCACGGCGACAGCAGGGCGGAGGCAAAGACGGGGCTGGACGCGTTTGAGGATATGGACGATTGATGTTATTCCTTTTTCTTGAAAGAAAAAGGAACCGAAAAAGAACTTTAGTTCGCTACGAACAGAGCAGTAAACGAAAAAATGCTGCCCGATAATGAGCGGTTTCAATAGAAATAGTTTAAAGTCTTTCTTTTTGCTTCTTTTTCTTTCTTCAGAAAGAAAAAGAAGGCCCTTGACCTTTGGGGGCTGGAGGAGGTAAAGGATATGAACAGAATGACAAAGGTGGCGCTGGGCTGCGCGGGGGTGCTGGGGGCCTGGAGCCTGCTGCTGAAGCCCCGACGGAGCCAGCCGGGGTGGGAGGAGCTGGAGGGCGTGCGTTTTGCCCACCGGGGGCTCCACGACCTGGGGCAGGGGATTCCGGAGAACTCCCTGGCGGCCTTCCGGCGGGCCATTGACCACGGCTTCGGCGCGGAGCTGGACGTCCACCTGATGGCGGACGGCGGGCTGGCGGTGGTCCATGACAGCGACCTCACCCGGGTGTGCGGCAAGAAAGTGTGCATTGAGGACCTCACCGCCGGAGAGCTGAGGCATTTTCCCCTCATGGGAACAGGGGAGACCATCCCTCTGCTCCGGGAGGTGCTGGACCTGTTTGCGGGGAAAACGCCCCTGATTATCGAGCTGAAGGTGGAGCGGGGTAACGCCAACGCCCTCACGGACGCGGCCATGGCGGCGCTGGAGGGCTGGGACGGCGTCTATTGCGTGGAGTCCTTCCACCCTGGCGTGCTGCTGAGGCTGAAGGGGCGGTATCCCCAGGTGCTCCGGGGCCAGCTGAGCCAGAACTTCCTCCGGGACAGCGAGGTGGGCAACCTGTCGCTTCCGGCCCGGTTTGTGCTCACCAACCTGCTCACCACCGCCTTCACCAGACCGGACTTCATCGCCTACAACTGGAGGGATCGGGAGAATTGGAGCCTTCAGTGGATGCGGGCGCTGTACGGCGTCCACGAGGTGGACTGGACCGTCCGGGAGCGGGAGACCATGGAGGCTCTGGACCGGGCGGGGGTCACCTCCATTTTTGAGGGATTTATCCCTGATTTTGGGCGTTGTGCACAAGAAACGGCTGGAAATCCTAGGCAGTTTTACCGCTTGCGGTGGGGGAAAGTTTGAGGTATTCTTAAATTAATTAAATAATTAAATCCCTTAGGGGAGACACCCCATGTACCGCCCTTAAACAAAGGGCCGTCTGGCCCGCCTGTGAAAGAGAAAGGAAGAACACCTATGCCACTGGTTCCAATGAAAGCCATTTTAGACGCGACGGAGAAGTACAATTACGCCCAGGGGGCGTTCAATGTGAACGCGGTCTGCCAGGCCAAGGCGGTGATTGAGGTCCACGAGATGTTCCGTTCCGCCGCCATTTTGCAGGGGGCGGACCTGGCCAACGCCTTCATGGGCGGCCGGACCGACTTCGCTCAGGGCACCCTGGAGGACAAGAAAAAGGGCGCGCTGAACATCGCCAACGCGGTGAAGAAGTATGCCGAGCACAGCCCCGTCCCGGTGGCCCTGCACCTGGACCACGGCAAAAATTTGGATTCCTGCGTGGCCGCCATCGCCGGGGGCTACACCTCCGTGATGATCGACGGCTCGTCCCTGCCTTTCGACGAGAACGTGGAGCTCACCCGGGAGGTGGTGAAGTACGCCCATGAGCGGGGCGTCACCGTGGAGGGCGAGCTGGGCGTGCTGGCCGGGGTGGAGGACCACGTGTTCGCCGCCAACTCCACCTACACCAACCCCATGGACGCGGTGAAGTTCTTCCGTCAGACCGGGGTGGACGCCCTGGCCATCAGCTACGGCACCAAGCACGGGGCCAACAAGGGCAAGGACACCGTCATCCGCAAGGAGATCGCCATCGCCACCAAGGAGTGCATGATGCACGAGGGCATCGAGGGCACCCTGGTGAGCCACGGCTCCTCCACCGTGCCCCAGTACATCGTCAGCGAGATCAACGCCCTGGGCGGCGATATCCATGACGCCTACGGCATCAAGAAGGAGCAGCTCAAAGAGGTGTCCAAGCTGGGCATCCGCAAGATCAACGTGGACACCGATATCCGCCTGGCGGTCACCCGCAACCTGCGGGAGCTGTTCCGGGACTGCGCCGCCCTGCGCGACAGCGCCTCCATCGGCCCCATCTACAAGCTGCTGCTGGACAACCCCTCCGCCTTTGACCCCCGGGTATTCCTGCCCCCCATCATGGATACCGTCATGTACGGCAATGTGCCCGACGAGGACGTGGCCCGGGTGGTGGACTGCATCGAGCGCGGCGTGAAGGAAGTGGTTGGCACCCTGATCGTAGAGTTCGACAGCGTGGGCAAGGCCCCGCTTATTGAGAACGTCTCCCTGGACGAGATGGCGGAGCGGTATCGGAAGAAGGGCATTTGACTTGTTCCTTTTTCTTGAAAGAAAAAGGAACCGAAAAAGAACTTTTGATTCGCTTCGGAATGCGGGTGAAATCTGTTAAGTTTTCGCCCGGTGACGAAATGCTTTGAAAATTGGAGAATAATTTTATGGGAAAAAATATTTTAGTTGCCCACGGCGGCGGGCCCACCGCCGTCATCAACTCCTCCCTCCAGGGCGTGGTGGAGGGGGCCCGGGCGTCCGGGCAGGTGGGCAAGATCTACGCCGCCCGGTTCGGGGCGGAGGGCATCCTGGCGGGTGACCTTATCGACCTGACGGACGTGCCCGCCGCCACCATCGCCAAGCTGGGGCACACCCCCGCCTCCGCCATCGGCTCCTGCCGTCGGAAGCTCACCGACACGGACTACCCCACGGTGCTGGAGACGCTGAAAAAGTTTGATATCGGCTGCTTCTTCTACAACGGCGGCAACGACTCCATGGACACCTGCAACAAGGTGAACGAGCTGGCGAAAAAGGAGGGGCTGGACGTCCGGGTCATCGGCATCCCCAAGACCATGGACAACGACCTGGATCTCACCGACCACTGCCCCGGCTTCGGCTCCGCCGCCCGGTACGCCGCCCTGAGCGCCGCCGAGCTGGCCCTGGACGCCTCCGGACTGCCCATCCATGTGGTGGTGCTGGAGCTGATGGGCCGCAACGCCGGCTGGGTCACCGCCGCCTCCGCCCTGGCCGGACGGCTGACGGACTGCCAGGTGCTGACCTATCTGCCGGAGGTGCCGGTGGACGAGGACAAGATGCTGGCGGACATTGAAAAAGCCTACGCCAAGGGGAAGGGCCTGTTGGTCACCGTGAGCGAGGGGATCCGCGGGCTGGACGGCAAGCCCCTGGCGGACACGGGGATCGTGGACGGCTTCGGCCACACGGTGCCCGGGGGCACGGCCCAGCACGTCACCGACCAGATCATCCAGAAGCTGGGCCTCAAGTCCCGGGCGGAGAAGCCGGGGCTCCTGGGCCGGGCCAGCATCCCCTACGTGTCCCAGGTGGACCGGGAGGAGGCCTACGCCGTGGGCAAATTCGCTGTGGAGTCTGCCCTGAATGGGGAGAGCGGCCATATGGTGGCCATCGACGCGGTGCGAAAACCCGCCTACTCCAGCAGCCTGTCCCTGGTGCCGCTGGATAAGGTGGCCAACGTGGAGAAGAAATTCCCCCTGGAGTGGATCGTGGACGGCAATCAGATCGCCGACGGGTTCTTCGATTACGCCATGCCCTTGATGGGCGGGGATTTCCCGGAGTACGCGCTGCTCAGGTAAGGCTGCTGTTTGTTCCTTTTCTTGAAAGAAAAGGAACCGAAAAGAACTTTTAGACCGCGAAACTTCGTTTCGCGTTTGGGGGATTTGATATGAAGCATATCTATTTGAATTTGAAGCGGTTCGACGTGCCTGTGGAGCTGGGCGGGGTGAACCGTCTGGCCCCGGTGAAAGACTGGGGTGCGGCGGTGGTAAACGGCACCCAGGAGGCGCTGCGCAGGTACGACCCGGCCAAGGTGGAGTTCGTGCAGTACCTGCCGGAGGCCCATCTGCTGGGTGCGGCAGCGGTCCTGATGGAAAACAGCCCCGTTCAGCTGGGCAGCCAGGGGGTGTACCGGATGAACACGGCGGTGGGGGGCAACTTCGGGGCCTTCACCACCAACCGCCCCGCCTCCATCGTCAAGGCCATGGGCTGTACCTCCACCCTCATCGGCCACTGTGAGGAGCGCAACGACAAGAAGGGCGTCCTGGCCGAGGCCGGGGTGACAGATATGAGCGCTGTCAACCGCCTGCTGAACCAGGAGATCAAGTGCGCCCAGGACGAGGGCCTCACCGTGCTGTACTGCATCGGCGAGACCAGCGAGGAGCAGCCCCGGTGGGAGCAGGTGCTGGGCGAGCAGCTGGACGTGGGGCTGGAGGGCGTGGACAAGAGCAAAGTCGTGATCGGCTACGAGCCGGTGTGGTCCATCGGGCCGGGCAAGACCCCGGCGGGGAAGGACTACATCACCAAAATCGCCCGGTTCGTGAAGGAGCGCACCGGCGGCATGGACGTGGTGTACGGCGGCGGGCTGAAGGCGGACAACGCCGCCATGCTGGCCTCCATCGAGGAGATCGACGGCGGGCTCATCGCCCTGACCCGGTTCCAGGGCGAGATCGGTTTCTATCCCGAGGAGTATTTGGAAATCATCCGTCTCTATCTCGGCGAATAAAGGTGAACGCGAAACGCAGTTTCGCGGATAAAAGTTTTCTTTTGATTCTTTTCTTTTTCAAAAGAAAAGAATGAACAACAAAGGAGGACTCACATGAAATTAGAGTTTGAATACGGCCACGGCCTGATGGCCGCCAACCTGCCCGACAATACCGATGTGTTCATCCCCGGGGAGACCGTCCCCGATCCCCCCTGCCTGCCCCAGAACTGGGACAGCCTGTACAAGGCCACGCTGGAGTCCATCCGCCACCCCATCGGGATGCCGGCGCTGAAAGAATTGGCGGGCCCGGGCAAGACGGTGGTGTTCGTCATCCCGGACATCGTCAAGGGCGGCTGTCAGCCCACCGCCCACCGGAAGGTGTCCATCCGGGCCTGCCTGGACGAGCTGTACGCGGCGGGCGTGGACAAAAAGGACATCCTCCTGCTGTTCTCCAACGGCCTGCACCCCCGGGCCACCGTGGGCGAGATGAAACAGATCCTGGGCGAGGAGCTGTTCAACGAGTTCTACTATACCCACCAGATCACCTCCCACGACAGCGAGGACTATGAGCATATGGTGGATCTGGGCAAGACCCAGCGGGGCGACCCGGTGCTCATGAACAAGTACGTCTTTGACTGCGACATCCCCATCCTCATCGGCCACACCCAGGGCAACCCCTATGGGGGCTACTCTGGGGGCTACAAGCACTGCGCCACCGGCATCACCCACTGGCGGTCCATCGCCAGTCACCACGTACCCGACGTGATGCATAGGCCCGACTTCACCCCGGTATCCGGCAAGAACCTGATGCGCACCAAGTTCGACGAGATCGGGATGTGGATGGAGGAGAAGATGGGCCACCCCTTCTTCTGCTGTGACGCAGTGCTGGACACCTATTCCCGGCAGATCGCCATTTTCTCCGGCTACGCCAAGGAGATGATGCCCGTCTCCTGGGAAATCGCCGACAAGCGCACCTATGTGCCCTGGGCGGAGAAGAAATACGACGTGATGGTGTTTGGCATGCCCCAGGCGTTCCACTACGGCGACGGCATGGGCACCAACCCCATCCAGATGATGCAGGCGCTCAGCGCCCAGGTGATCCGCCACAAGCGGGTGATGAAGGACAACTGCGTGATTATCTGCTCGTCCATCTGCAACGGCTACTTTCACGATGAGCGTTGGCCCTACCTGCGGGAGCTGTACGAGCTGTTCCAGCACGACTACATGAACATCCTGCCCGACATGAACCGGTACGGGGAGTACTTCGCCACCAACCAGGAGTATATCCGCAAATACCGCTTCGCCAATGCGTTCCATCCCTTCCACGGCTTCTCCATGATGAGCTGCGGGCACATCGCGGAGATGAACACCTCCGCCATCTATATTGTGGGCGCCCAGGAGCCGGGCATCGCCCGGGGGATGGGGCTCAAGACCCGGGCCACCTTCGAGGAGGCGCTGGAGGACGCGAAAAAGAAATTCGTGGGACCGGAGCCCAATATCCTGGCATTGCCCAAAACCTTTAAGGTGGGCGCCGTCCACCTGTGCATGAAGGATGAGCCCTATGACGGGACCAACGGCTGCGGCGGCTGAGCTTGAAATAAAACAGCGGGGAGGCGTATCAGAATTTATTTGTATGTAAAGGCAGGAAACGAGAAAAGAGTAAAGGAAGGTGTCGTATGAGCAAAACAAAACAGGCAAAAAGACCTCTGACCCAATCGGAGCGGCATACCAGGATGGTAAACCGCCTGTGGCTGCTCCTCTCGCTGGTCGTGGCGCTGCTGGTGCTGTTCCTGCTGTCCATTGGGGAGAAAACCGGGCGCAGCTTCCCGTTCATTTTCCCCATCGGCGACAGGGCCTCCGTCCTCGGGGGGCTCCAGACCATGGTGGAGCGCAAGGCGCTGTGGGCCGATTTCTCCAGCAGTATGATCTGCGTGGCCATGGGCTTCGGCCTGGGCTTCGTCACCGCTCTGCCGGTGGCCTTCCTCATGGCCTGGTACACTCCGGTGCGCAAGATCATCGAGCCCTGGATCAACTTCATCCGCAACATCCCCGCCCTGGCCTACGCGCCCCTCATCGTCCTGCTGCTGGGCGTGGGCCGGACCCCCGCCGTGGTGCTGATTTGGATCTGCACCTTCATGACCATGTGCATCACCATCTTCCACGGCATCCGCAACATCGACAACACCCTGGTCAAGGCCGCCCGTGTGCTGGGGGCCAACGATGTGGACATCTTCTTCCGCATCACTCTGCCCGCCACGGTGCCCTTCATCCTCACCGCCGTGCGGCTGGGCCTGAGCGCGGGGCTGACCACCCTGCTGGCGGCGGAGTCCGCCGGCGCCCAGGCCGGCCTGGGTATGCGCATCATGACCCTCAAGGGCACCTTTGAGACCGACGCCATGCTGGGCTACATCATCATCATCGGCATCATCGGCACGCTGCTGAATACCTTTGTGGACATTATTGAAGGGAGGCTGACTTCATGGCAGGAGAAGCGGGAAGAGGCGTAAAGATCCAAATTAAAAACGTGGTCAAGGAGTACCACGGCGACCACGGCACCACGGTGGCCCTCAACGGCGTCAACCTGGACATCATGGAAAATGAGTTCATCTGTGTCGTCGGCCCCTCCGGCTGCGGAAAATCCACCCTGCTGAACATTCTGGCGGGCCTCCACGAGGCCAGCTCCGGCGAGTGCTATCTGGACGGCGAGATCATCAAGGGCACCGACGTGAAGCGGGGCGTGGTGTTCCAGCAGTATGCCCTGTTCCCCTGGCAGACCGTGCTGCAAAACGTCATGTTCGGCCCTCAGATGAAGCGTATGCCCAAGGCCCAGTGCGAGGAGATCGCCCGCAAGTACATCAAGATGGTGGGGCTGGAGGACTTTGAGAATTCTTTCCCCAAGGAGCTGTCCGGCGGCATGAAGCAGCGGGTGGCCATCGCCCGGGCCTACGCCAACAACCCCGAGGTGCTGCTCATGGACGAGCCCTTCGGCGCCCTGGACGCCCAGACCCGGGCCCAGCTCCAGACCGAGCTGCTCAAAACCTGGGAGGAGGAGCAAAAGACCTGCTTCTTCATCACCCACGACGTGGACGAGGCCGTGCTGCTGGCCCAGCGGGTGGTCATCATGTCCGCCCGGCCGGGGCGCATCAAGCGGGTGGTGGACATCGACATCCCCTATCCCCGGGACCAGGGCACCAAGAGCGACCCCCGGTTTATGGAGCTGAAGGCTGAGATCTGGAACGAGGTCTATCAGGAGTACCTGGAGGTCCGCAAGTAAGCTGTGCCTGACCGTGGCTCACGGTTGACATACAGGCAGTCCCAAACAAATTCAAGGAGGAAAAATGAAATGAAGAAATTCACCGCACTGTTGCTGGCTCTGGTCATGATGCTGGGCCTGGCGGCCTGCGGCGGCGACAAGCCCGCCGAGTCCAAGGCCCCTGCTGAGTCCAAAGAAGTAACCCAGTCCGCGGCCCCCGCCGAGTCTAAGGCGCCCGAGGACAACAAGCCCGAGCCCATCACCCTGCGCATCGGCTACATGCCCAACTACGCCTCCCTCTGGGGCGTGTTGTCCGCCATGGAGCAGGGCTGCTTCGAGGAGGAGGGCATCACCGTGGAGCTGACCGAGTTCGGCGACGGCCCCTCTGAGATCTCCGCCATGGAGGGCGGCTCCATTGACCTGGCCTACATCGGCAAGGGCGCCCACCGCCTGTGCATCCTGGGCAACGCCGTCATCTTCGCCCCCAGCTCCGTCCATACCGTGGACAAGGTGGTGTGCATGCCCGACAGCGGCATCAAGACCGTGGAGGACCTGAAGGGCAAGACCATCGCCTACAACGCCGGCTCCTCCTCCGAGTCCACCTTTAACAACGCCTTGAAGGTGGGCGGCCTGACCACCGACGACGTGACCGCCATGTCGCTGAGCATCGACAACATCGTGCCCGCCGCCGTGTCCGGCACCATCGACGCCGCCGTGTGCTGGAACCCCTACTCCGGCCAGATTCTCCAGCAGGTGAAGGACTCCTATGAGATCGAGTTCGCCGACGGCTCCACCAACATCTCCAGCTGGATCTGCCTGCCCAAGTACGCCGAGGAGAACCACGACATCCTGGTGCGCTTCAGCCGCGCTCTCTACAAGGGCATGGACTGGGGCTCCAAGGAGGAGAACTATGACACCGTGGCCCAGTACTGCGCCGACCGGACCAAGACCAGCCTGGAGGCCAACCAGCTCCAGCTGGGCGACGCCCACTGGTTCAACATCGCGGACATCACCTCCGGCCTGAAGGACGGCACCATCAAGAAGTACTACGAGGGGATGCAGAACGACATGGTGCAGGGCGAGAACATCAAGCCCGAGGAGGCCAAGGAGGACGTGGGCGACTTCGTCCTGTTCGACGTGATGGAAGAGGCCCTCAAGTAAGGAAATCTCAAATCAACACGCTCAGCGCATAGGAACGGACCCTATGGGACGGCACACAGGTCCGCCCCATAGGGCCTTTTCCGGCCCTGCCCCTGAGAGAGGAGAGAACTGTGTGAACATCAAAACGATTTGCCCGCTGGATGCGCCCGGGCCCGTGGCCTTTGCCGCGTCTGAGCTGAAGGGTTACTTGGGCCGGATGCTGGCGGAGGAGGAGGGGGAGCTCGACATCCGTTTGGGGCTGCGCCCCGATCCCGTGCCCGGCCTGCCCGACTGGTTTGCCGTGGAGCTGGACCAGGCGGGGGGCTCCATCACAGGAAACTGCGGGCGGGCGGTGCTGCTGGGGGTGTACGACTGCCTGCGACGCCTGGGATGCCGTTTCCTGGCCCCCATGAAGCGGTGCGAGGTGGTGCCCCCCATCACTGGTCGGGCGCTGAAGCTGCGGTATGAGCACCGGGCGTCCTTCTACCACCGGGGCGTGTGCATCGAGGGGGCGGACAGCCGGGAGAATGTGCTGGACTTCATCGACTGGCTCCCCAAGGCGGGGTACAACAGCTTTTTCCTGCAATTCAAGTCGCCCTACATCTTCTACGCCCGGTGGTATGAGCACCGGGGAAACCCCCTCCGGGAGGGAGAGCCCTTCACAGCGGAGGACGCTCTGACCTGGATGGAGGAGGCGGAGGGGGAGCTGAAGCGCCGGGGCCTGCTCCTCCACAAAGTGGGCCACGGCTGGACGGGAGAGGCGCTGGGCTGCGAGGCCCGGTCCTGGGACGCGGATTCAAGGCCCCTGCGGTCGGACAAGCGGCCCCTGGCCGCCCAGGTGGATGGGGTGCGGGGGCTGTGGAAGGGGGTGCCCGCCAACACCAACCTGTGCTTCCACAATGGGGACGCCGTGGATGTCTTTGCCGTCCTGGTGGTGGAATACGCCAAAGAGAACCCCAATGTGGATTACCTCCACGTCTGGCTGGCGGACGAGTACAACAACGTGTGCCAGTGCGAGGGGTGTCAAAAAACCACGCCCTCCGACCAATACGTGGAGCTGCTGAGCGAGATCGACCGCCGCCTGAGGTTGGAGGGGCTGGATACCAAAATCGTGTTTTTGCTCTATCAGGAGCTGCTGTGGCCGCCCATCAAAGCGCGGCTGACAAACCCAGAGCGGTTTGTGCTCATGTTCGCCCCCATCAGCCGCACCTTTGAGCGCTCCTATCAGGTGGGGGAGAGCCTCCCCCCAATCCCACCCTACATGCGCAACCAGATTGTCCTGCCCACCAGCCTGGATGAGAACCTGGCCTTCCTCCGGGGCTGGCAGGGGCAGTTCGACGGGGACAGCTTTGTCTATGACTACCCTCTGGGCCGGGCCCACTACGGCGATCTGGGCTATGTGAAGCTGGCCCGGGTGGTCAGCGGGGACGTGAAGCAGCTGAAAAGCCTGGGGCTGAACGGATATATCAGCTGCCAGGAGCTGCGCTCGGGCCTGCCCAATTTCTTCCCCAATTATGTGCTGGGCCGGACGCTGATGGACGAAAACGCCGACGTGAATCAGCTGCTGGAGGAATATTTTTTCGCCGCCTACGGGGAGGACTGGCCCCTTGTGGCCGACCACCTGTTCCAGCTGTCCAGCCTGAGCAGTACCGATTACATCAACGGAAAGGGCCCCCGCCGGGATGGGGACATGGCCGCCCGGATGGAGGCCGTCCGAGAGCTGTGCCTGGACTTTGCCGCGACGCTGGACGCCCACCGGGGCCCCTGCGGCTGGCAAACCCCTTTCTGGGAGGCGCTGGACTATCACCGGGAGTATGCCCTCAAGCTGTCCCGCGCTCTGCGCCGCCTGGCCCAAGGGGATGGGGAGAAAGCGGGGGAGAGCTGGCGGGAGTTCCAAAAACTGATCTGCGAAAAGGAGCCGGATTTTCAGCCCTGGCTGGATGTGTACCGGGTGCTGGAGGTCACGGAGAACTATACGGGGTTTTGCCCCGAAAAGCCTTGAAAGGAGGACGACGCCATGCGTCACGACTACTATTATTTTGACCGGGAGCGGCTTCTGGCAGCGCCCAAGGTGCCCATTGAGGTGCTGGCGGACAACGCCGCCGTGTTCCAGGCCATCGCCCAGGAGATGGCGGAGGAGATCAAGCGCAAGAACGAGCTGGGGGAGACCACCGTGTTCATCTGCCCCGTGGGGCCCGTGGGCCAGTACCCCTACTTTGTGGAGCTGGTGAACGGCGAAAATATCAGCCTGAAAAACGTCTGGTTCCTCAACATGGACGAGTACCTCACCGACGACAAGCGGTGGATCGCCAAAGAGGACAAGCTGAGCTTCCGGGGCTTCATGGAGCGGACGGTGTACTCCAAGATCCGCCCGGAGCTGGTGATGCCCGAGAGGCAGCGGGTGTTCCCTGACCCCAACGACCCGGACAACATGGCCCGGACCATTGAGAAGCTGGGCGGGGTGGACATCTGCTTTGGCGGCATCGGCATCAACGGCCACCTGGCCTTCAACGAGGCCCAGGACGAGCTGACCCCAGAGCAGTTCAAAGAGCTCCACACCCGGGTGCTGGAGATCTCTCGGGAGACCAGGACGGCCAACGCCATCGGAGACCTGAACGGAGCCATCGACGACATGCCCCGCTGGTGCGTCACCATCGGCATGAACGAGATCTACAACGCCCGGAAGGTGCGCCTGGGGGTGTTCCGGGACTGGCACAGGGCCGTGCTGCGCCATACCGCCTACGGTGAGGTGTCCGCCCACTTCCCGGCCACCCTGATGCAGACCCACCCGGACGCCCTCATCCGCACCACGGAATTTGTGGCAAACCTGCCGGAGTAAAGGGCGGGGGAGGCCATGAAAGAGACATATCTTGTCAACGGCCGGGTGTACATCGGCCGCCAATTCGAGGAAAGGACTTTGCGCCTCAGCGGGGGAAGGCTCCGGGTGTTGGCCCCGGACACTCCCGTCCCCGCCGGAGCCCAGGTGGTGGACGTGTCCGGGAAGCGGATCGTCCCCGGTTTCATCGACGTCCACACCCACGGCGGGGTGGGGGTGGACGTGAACGGGGCGACCGCGGAGGATTTGGAGAAGATCAGCCGGTTTTTCGCCGGGAACGGCACCACCTCCTGGCTGTGCTCAGTGCTCACCGACACGGTGGAGCAGACTCAGTGGTGTATCGACCAGTTCAAGGCCCACAGGGCGGGGGACCAGCCCACGGCGGAGCTGCTGGGCATCCATCTGGAGGGGCCCTTTTTGGCCTCTGAATACAAAGGGGCCATGCCGGAGCACCTGCTGCGCAGGGGGGACCGGTCGCTGCTGCGCGCCTATCAGGAGCGGGCGGAAGGAAATATCCGCTACATCACCCTTTCTCCCGAGGTGGAGGGAGTGGTGGAGCTGATCCCCGAGGCGAAAAAGCTGGGGATCGTGGCCGCCATCGGCCACTCCGGGGCCAGCTATGAGCAGTCCATGGAGGCCATCGCCGCCGGGGCGGAGGCGTGCACCCACACCTTCAACGCCATGGGCCTGTTCCACCAGCACCGGCCCGCCATCATGGGGGCGGTGCTGGAGTCCGACGTGTACTGCGAGATGATCTGCGACGGGCGGCATCTGCACCCCGCCGCGGTGCGGCTGCTCATCAAGGTCAAGGGGCTGGACCGGGTGGTGGCCATCACCGACTCCATCATGGCGGCGGGCCTGCCCGACGGGAAGTACCACCTGGGGGTGAACAAGGTGGTGGTGGAGGACGGGGACGCCAAGCTGGCGGACACCGGGGTCCGGGCGGGGAGCACCCTCACCCAGGACGCGGCCCTGCGCAACCTGATTGCCTTCACGGGACGGCCCATGGAGGAGCTGCTGCCCGCCCTGACGGAAAATCCGGCCAGGCTCATCGGAGTGTTTGACCGCAAAGGCTCCATTGCCGACGGGAAGGACGCCGACCTGGTGGTGCTGGACGAGGAAAACCGGGTGGACATGGTATTCTGCCGGGGACAGCTGCTGAAAGGATAGGCGCAGAAAGGACGCCGCGGCATATCCGCGGCGTCCTGATTGAGTGGGGTTGATATGGTTCACTCCGCCGCCAGCTGGAGGTCGTGAAAGATGGCTACCGCCGCCGCGCCCTGGGCGCCGCTGAACTGGTCCGGTTCCACGAACACAAAGTCGGTGTCGGCCCGCTTGACATTGCAGATGTTGCGGTGGACTACCTCCAGCAGGTGCCGGCGGTTCTCCTCGCTGCGGAACAGTTCCCCCTCAATGAGCATGGCGTGGGGGCAGGTAAAGTTGTCAATGTTGGCGATTGCCAGGGCCAGGGTATAGACCGCCCGCTCGACAATACGGCACACGTCGGCGTCCCCCTCCCGCTGGGCCTGGAGGATATGGCCCATGGCGGGCTGTGCGCCCACGGGGCACAGGGCGCGCAGGGCGGGGGCGCCCCCCCGGGCCAGGGCGTCCATGCACTTGGAGATGATGGCGTGGTCGCTGGAGATGGCCTCCAGACAGCCGTGGTTGCCGCAGGTGCACCGGGGGCCGTTTGGCTCCATCACCATATGGCCCACCTCGCCCGCCCCCACGATGGACCCAAAGGCGTTGGAGGTGTTTAGGATGAGCGGACAGGCGATGCCAGCGTGGATGAACAGATAGGCGAAGGTGGGCACGTTGTTCAGCAGCTCCCGCCGGAACAGGGAGGCGCCGTAGGCCCGGGCGCAGGCGTTGTTCTCCACGGTGACGGGGCACCTAAGGTCCAGCCGCCGCCCCAGGTCCCGGGGAATGGGCTTGTCGTACCAGTTGAAGCTGGGGCGCACCTTTAAAATGCCCGCCTGGCTGTCCACCAGGCCGGGGACGCAGAAGCCCAGGCCGTCTAAGCTGCCGGAGCCCTTGGGCCGCCGGTCCAGCAGCTCCTGAATCAGGGAGCAGGTCATGTCCAGGTTGTCCTCATAGTCCCGGCTTGGGGCGGGGGCGGCCCGGCGGTCCAGTACCTGCCCCCGATAGTCCGTGAGGCAGACGGCGCTCTCTGAGCCGGTCATTTCCACGCCGATGAAATGCCGGGCGCCGGGGACGATGTCCAGCAGGCGGCTGCGGCGGCCGTGGCGGCGGTCGGCGCTCTCCGGGGAGTCCAGCTCCCGCACCAGGCCGGCGGTGATCATGGTGTTGATGTTGGTGGTGATGGTGGGCAGGGTGAGGTCCAGCCGTTTGGCGATGTCCGCCCGGGTGATGGGTCCGCAGTGGTACACCATTTGGAGGATGGAGGACTGATTGGTGGCCTTGACCCGGGGCAGGTTGTTGCCCTGTTCAAATTGCATTCCTTCACCGCCTTCCAGGATTTTTTCTAAAAAGACTGGAATTTTAACCTGTTTTATTCTATTATATCGAGAGACGGATACTGTGTCAAGATGTGGAGGGTAGGGACTATGGCGATCTTTTTTCTGGTGAGCTTTCTTGCCAGCGTGGTGGGAGCCATCTGCGGCATTGGCGGCGGCGTGGTCATCAAGCCGGTGCTGGACATGCTGGGACTGGAGACGGTGGCGGCCATCAGCTTTTTGTCCGGCTGCACGGTGCTGTCCATGAGCTGCTACTCCGTCACCCGATCCCTGGCCAAGGGAGACAGCGGGGTGGACCTGCGCACCGGGACGCCTCTGGCTGTCGGCGCGGCCCTGGGCGGGCTGGCGGGCAAGCAGCTGTTTGAGCTGGTCCGCTCGCTGTTTTCCAATCAGGGGAGCGTGGGGGCGGTGCAGGCGGCCTGCCTGGGGGTCATCACCCTGGGGACGCTGGCGTATACGGTGAACAAAAGCCGCATTTCCACCCATAAGGTCACCGCGCCGCCGGTCTGTGTGGCCATCGGACTGGCTCTGGGGGTTATGTCCAGCTTTTTGGGCATCGGTGGCGGGCCCATCAACCTGGTGGTGCTCTATTTCTTCTTCAGCATGGACACCAAAACCGCCGCCGCCAACAGCCTGTATATCATCCTGTTTAGCCAGCTGGCCAGCCTCATCACCACCCTTGTCACACACACGGTGCCGCCCTTCCGCTGGCCTGTGCTGGCGGTGATGGTGGCCGGGGGCATCGGTGGCGGGATGGCGGGCCGCGTGCTCAACAAGCGGATGGACAACAAGCTGGTGGAGAGGCTATTCATCGGCCTGATGGGGCTCATTGTGGTCATCTGCGTGTACAATGTATGGCGGGGGCTGAGCGGGACGTAAAGGATGGGAATGTGATCCATGATGGTGTTTTTAGAAGAGAACTGGGGAAATATTCTGGTGCTGGCGGGCGTGGCGGCGGTGGCCGCGGCAGCGGCGTGGCGGCTGGTCAAGGACAGAAAGGCCGGGAGGTCCGGCTGTGGCTGCGGCTGTAGCTGCTGCCCGTCTCGGGGCGCCTGCCGTTCTCCGGATGGAGGGAAGAGTCCAGGACCGGTGAAACAAGGGGCATTTAAGGAAGAGGAAATATTTACCTTGAAAAACCGACGGTAAGCTGATATAATCACAACAAGATATTGACAGAAGTGGGGAGTTGTGATAGTCTTGCTTCTGATTTCCACCGGAAAGCCGCTGGATCAGGATTCAAAAAGCATACCGGCGTGGCTGCCGGTATGCTTTTGCGCATCAGCATGAGAGGGGGGCGGGCTTGTGGAGCGGGAGCTTGTCACCAGCAGGGCGAACCCGCTGCTGGTCCGGGTGCGGAAGCTGAACAGCCGCCGGGCCTTCCGCCGGGAGGAGGGCGCGTTTGCTGCCGAGGGACCCAAGCTCCTGGCGGAGGCCCTGCGCTGGGGCGGGGAGCTGGAGGCGGTGGTCTGCGCCCACGGCGCGCCCCTTCCTCGGCTTCCGGCCCAGGTGCGGGTGGTGGAGGTGGCGGACGCCCTGCTGGAGTCGGTGGCGGATACGCGGAGCCCCCAGGGCGTTGTTTTCATCTGTAAGGGGAAAAGCCTGGCGGCGCCGGACCGGTTCCTCGGAAAGCGCTATTTGCTGCTGGATGGGGTGCAGGACCCGGGCAACGTGGGCACGATCTGGCGCGCCGCCGATGCCTTTGGGGCGGACGGGCTGGTTTTGTGCGGCGGCTGCGCGGACCCCTGGAACCCCAAGACGGTGCGGGCCACCATGGGGGCGGTGTTCCGCCTGCCCGTGTGCGAATGCGCCATAGAGACGGCCGCGGCGGGGCTGGCCCGAGAGGGGATTGCGCTGTACGCCACGGCCCTCCGGGAGGACACCGTGGACGTGCGGTCCGTGCCCCTGGCGAGGGCGGCGGTGGTGATCGGCAGCGAGGGCCGGGGAGTGTCCCAAAAGGCCCTGGAGCTGTGCCGTCAGACCGTCAAGATCCCCATGCGGGACCGGTGCGAATCGCTGAACGCGGCTGCCGCCGCGTCGGTGGTGCTGTGGGAGATGGCGCGAAACGATTGAGAGAAGGCAGGGAGGAGGTCCGGTATGTCGAATCTGAAGCATTGGATCTGGCTGACCCTCCGCAAGGGGCTTGCGGGCCAGAACGCCGTGCGGGTGCTGGAGCATTTCGGCACCCCGGAGCTGGTCCACGCCGCCGACGCGGAGGCCTATCGAATGGTGGGCGGGCTGTCGGATACGACCATCCGCTCCCTGATGAACAAATCCCTGGATCAGGCCGACGTGGTGCTGGGGGATTGCGAGCGGTACGGCATCCAGCTGCTCACCCTCCAGGACTCCACCTATCCTGAGCGGCTCAAGGCCATCGCCCAGCCGCCCATGGTGCTGTACTGGAAGGGAAAGCAGATCGCCTTTGACAACGAGGTGGCCATTGGCATGGTGGGCTCCAGGGAGGCCACTCCCTACGGCACCCAGGCCGCCATGAAGTTGTCCGCCGAGCTGACCCAAAAGGGTGCGCTCATCGTCACCGGAATGGCCCAGGGCATCGACTCCTGCGCCATTCGGGGGGCGCTGAAGGTGGGCGGCCCGGTGGTGTCCGTGCTGGCTGGAGGGATCGATCGGGTGTACCCCTCCTATCACAAGAACCTCTACGAGGACGTGGCGGCGGTGGGGACGCTGATCTCCGAGTACCCGCCGGGGACGGACCACATCGGCAGCCACTTCCCCATCCGCAACCGTATCATCAGCGGGCTGTCCGTGGGGGTGATCGCCGTGGAGAGCGCCCGCGCCAGCGGGACGCTGCTGACGATCAATCACGCATTTGAGCAAAACCGGGAGGTGTTTGCCGTCCCAGGCCCCATCAACGCGCCTATGAGCGAGGGCACCAACCGCCTCATTCAGGTGGGCAACGCCAAGCTCATCATGGAGGCGGACGATGTCCTGTGTGAATTTGTGGACCGTTTCCCGGGCAAGCTGCGGCTGGGCCGGGGCGCGTCCCTGCCGCCGGAGGTACAGGCCCAGCGCCTGGAGGACGGGCCGTCGCCGAAGCGGGAGGAGCATCAGACGGAGAGCAAATCCGCCGGTGGAGAGCGGGACGATCTGGTCTATCTCCGCTGGGCGGACTGTAAAGATAAACTGACGGACGACCAGCGCGAGGTGCTGCTGGCTCTGGACGGGGGCGCGGCCCAGGCGGACGATCTGGTGGAGCGCACCCAGATCCCGGCCCGGCGGGTGCTGTCCGCTCTGACGGTGCTGCAAATCCAGGGCTATGTGGCCGAGGAGAGCGGCAAGCGGTTCCGAGCCGCCGTCAAATTGAAAATGGGGTAGTTGAGGAACATGGCAAACACAAATCTGGTCATCGTGGAGTCGCCCGCCAAGGCGAAAACCATTGGGAAATACCTGGGTCCCGGCTTTGAGGTCAAGGCGTCTATGGGCCACATCCGGGACCTGCCCAAGAGCAAGCTGGGGGTGGACGTGTCCACCTTCGAGCCGGACTATGAGAACATCAAGGACAAGGCGGACGTGATAAAGGACCTGCGCAAGTCCGCTAAGGCCAGCGACAAGATCTACCTGGCCACCGACCCGGACCGGGAGGGGGAGGCCATCTCCTGGCATCTCCAGAGCGTGCTGGGGGTGCCCAAGGAGAAAACCTGCCGGGTGACCTTCAACGAGATCACCCAGAAGGTGGTCAAGGAGTCCATCGCCAATCCCCGGGACATCGACCAGGACCTGGTGGACGCCCAGCAGGCCCGGCGGGTGCTGGACCGCATCGTGGGCTATCAGCTCTCGCCCCTGCTGTGGAAGAAGATCAAGCGGGGGCTGTCCGCCGGGCGGGTGCAGTCGGTGGCCACCCGGCTGGCGGTGGAGCGGGAGGAGGAGATCCGCGCCTTCACCCCCCAGGAGTACTGGTCCATCACCGCCGACCTGGCCCGGGTGGCACCCAACCTGGGGGGCTTCCAGGCGGAGTTCTACGGCCGGGAGAAGCGGATGGAGCTCAACAGTGAGGAGCAGGTCCAAGACATTGTAAGTTCTGTAAAGGATTCTCCCTTCACGGTGTCTGGGGTGAAGCGACAGGATAAGCACCGCTCTCCGGCCCCTCCCTTCACCACCTCCACCCTCCAGCAGGAGGCGTCCCGAAAGCTGAACATGATCCCAAAGCGCACCATGTCCATCGCCCAGCAGCTCTATGAGGGCGTCGACATCCAGGGCGTGGGCACCGTGGGCCTCATCACCTATATGCGTACCGACTCCCTGCGCCTGTCCGAGGAGGCGCTGGCGGCGGCCAAGACCTTCATTCAGAGCCGGTACGGCAAGCAGTATTACCCGGAAAAGACCCGGCGGTTCAAATCCAAGGGCAGTGCCCAGGACGCCCACGAGGCCATCCGGCCCTCCGATGTGAACCTCACTCCGGAGGATGTGAAAAAGAGCCTCACCGCCGACCAGTACCGCCTTTACAAGCTGATCTGGAGCCGCTTTTTGGCCTGCCAGATGGCGGGGGCGGTGTACGACAGCGTCACCATCGAGGCAGAGTCGGCGGGCTACCGCTTTCGGGCCAGCCATTCCTCTGTGAAGTTTAACGGCTTTACAGCAGTTTACGAGGAGAGCCGGGACGAGGACGAGGAGCCCCCCCAGTCGCCCCTGCCCGACCTGAAGGAGGGGGAGGCGCTGAAGCTGAACGGACTCACCCCCGGCCAGCACTTCACCCAGCCCCCCGCCCGGTTCACCGAGGCCACCCTCATCAAGGCCCTGGAGGAGAAGGGGGTGGGCCGCCCGTCCACCTACGCCCCCACCATCTCCACCATCACCGACCGGCAGTACGTGGTGAAGGAGGGTAAATACCTGCGCCCCACCCCCCTGGGCGAGGTGGTCACGGGGCTGATGAAGGAAAAATTCCCCGACATCGTGGACACCGACTTCACCGCCCAGATGGAGAGCCGCTTGGACAAGGTGGAGGCTGGCGAGGCCCAGTGGAAGCAGGTGCTGGGGGAGTTCTACACCGGCTTTGACGCGGAGCTGAAAAAGGCGGAGTCCGAGCTGGACGGGGAGCGCATCAAGGTGCCCGACGAGGAGTCGGACGAGGTGTGCGACCTGTGCGGCCGGAAAATGGTGGTGAAAATGGGCCGGTTCGGGCGGTTTTTGGCCTGTCCCGGCTGGCCGGAGTGCACCTTCACCAAGCCGCTGGTGGTGGAGATGCCCGGGCGGTGCCCTAAGTGCGGGGGACGGTTGGTGAAGCGCACCGGCGTGAGCAAAAAAACCAATAAGCAGTACACCTATTACTGCTGTGAGCACCTGAACAGCAAGGTGGAGGCCAAGCGGTGCGAGTTCATGACCTGGGACGTGCCCGTCAAGGACAACTGCCCCATCTGCGGCTGGACCATGTTCAAGCTGTCCGGGCGGGGGTTCAAGCGGCCCTTCTGCATCAACCCGGACTGCTCCAATTTCCTGCCCGAGGACAAGCGGGGCGGGTTCAAGAAAAAGACGGAGGACGCCGCTGAGGGGGAGAGCGCTCAGGCGGCAGAGAAGAAGCCGGCGGCTAAGAAAAGCACGGCGAAAAAGACCACCACCAGGAAAACAGCGTCCGCAGCCAAGACCGGGGCGGCAAAAAAAACCTCCACTGCCAAGAAAACCACGGCGAAAAAGACCGCAAAAAAGGCGGCGGAGTGAGTCAGCGCCCCAGTTCCATGGCGATTTTGAACCCGGCGCGGAACAGGGCCCGCCCATAAAAGGACGAGAGCAGGTTTTGCTCGTCCAGCAAATCGTCAAAACGTTCCCGCGCTTTTTCGTCCAGCAGGGCGCGGAACGCTTCCTCCTGCTTTTCGGCGCACAGGTGGGCGTTGGCGTACTCACGTTCTTGGCTCAGCAGGGAGCACACCATGTGTTCCTGGGCGTAAAGGAATAGTACTTGCATGGTATCGGTCATATGTATCAGCTCCTTACAATTCGGACCGTTTGGTCTTAACATATTATATTAAGACCAAACGGTCTTGTCAAGAGGGTGAGAGAGATTTTATGGATATTTTGGCAAAGCGGCTGATTGAACTGCGAACGCTCAAGAATGTAAGCCGGAAAGAAGTGGCTATCAGGACCGGGATGTCGGAACGGACTTATCAGCGTTATGAAAATGACGAAAGAGACCCTGATGCGCCGGTTTTGAAGAAATTAGCTGACTATTATGATGTTTCTGCGGACTATTTGCTTGGCCGCACAGATACCCCAAAGTAAAGGACGATGCCCATGAATGTCACCGTCATCGGCGCGGGCCTGGCTGGGTGCGAGTGCGCCTGGCAGCTGGCCCAGCGGGGGATTGCCGTCACCCTGCGGGAGATGAAGCCGGAAAAGATGACCCCCGCCCACCACAGTCCCGGCTTCGCCGAGCTGGTTTGCTCCAACTCCCTGCGCTCCGACCAGCTGGAGAACGCCGTGGGCCTCCTCAAGGAGGAGCTGCGCCGGTGCGGTTCGCTGATCCTGCGCTGTGCCGACGAGACAAGGGTGGAGGCCGGGGGTGCCCTGGCTGTGGACCGGGAGGGCTTTTCCGCCGCCGTCACCGCCGCCGTCCGTGGCCACCCCAACATCACGGTGGTGGAGGAGGAGGTCACGTCCATCCCGGAGGGGGAGGTGGTGATCGCCTCCGGCCCGCTGACCTCGGACGCCCTGTCCGGCGCCATCGCCGGGCTGTTCCCCGAGCACGGCTACCTGAACTTTTTCGACGCGGCGGCCCCCATCGTCACCTTCGAGAGCATCGACATGGACCACGCCTGGTTCGCCTCCCGGTACGACCGGGGGACGGCGGACTACATCAACTGCGCCCTGTCCGAGGAGGAGTACCTGGCCTTCTGGAAGGAGCTGTGCGCCGCCCAGGAGGCGGAGGTCCACGGCTTTGAGGACAAAAACGTGTTCGAGGGCTGTATGCCGGTGGAGGTCATGGCCCGGCGGGGGGTGCGGACCCTGGCCTTCGGGCCGCTGAAGCCCCGCGGCCTGCCCGACCCCAAGACCGGGCGGGAGCCCTACGCCGTGGTGCAGCTGCGCCGGGACAACGCCCAGGGGACCCTCTACAACCTGGTGGGCTTCCAGACCCACCTCAAGTGGGGGGAGCAGAGGCGGGTGTTCTCCATGATCCCGGCGCTGGCCCACGCGGAGTACGTGCGCTACGGGGTGATGCACCGCAACACCTACCTGGACTCGCCCCGGCTGCTGGACCGCTATTACCGGGTGCGGGGGCGGGAGCGTGTCGCCTTCGCCGGGCAGATCACCGGGGTGGAGGGGTACGTGGAGTCCACCGCCTCCGGCTTTCTAGTGGGGGTGGAGCTGGCGAGGCGCCTGCTGGGCCAGGAGCCGTTGGACTTCCCCCGGGAGACGGCGATCGGGGCGCTGGCGGCTTACGTCAGCAGCGAGAGCGTGGCTGATTTCCAGCCTATGAACATCAACTTTGGCATCATGCCCCCTTTGGACCACAAGGTCAAGGGGAAGCGGAACAAGAACGCCGAGCTTTCTCGGCGCTCCCTGGCGCTGATCGACGAACTGAGAGAGAGACTATAAAAAGAGGAGGCCGACAGCATGCGCATTATCGTGGACGCAATGGGCGGCGACAACGCGCCGCAGGCGCCGGTACAGGGCGCCTTGCAGGCGATCGAGGAGTACGGGGTAGAGGTGGTCCTGGTGGGCCGGGGGGAGGAGATCCTGGAGGCCCTGAAAAACGAGGGGGTGGGCGAGCTGCCCCGGGGGCTTTCCATCACCCACGCCGACCAGGTGGTGGACATGTGCGACAACCCCGCCACCGCCTTCAAGGAGAAGAAGGACTCCTCCCTGACGGTGGGGCTGAACCTGCTCAAGAGCGGGGAGGGGGACGCCTTTGTGTCCGCCGGGTCCACGGGGGCGCTTTTGTCGGGGGCCACCCTGCTGGTGAAGCGCGTCAAGGGCATCCGCCGGGCAGCCATGGCCCCGGTGGTGCCCACGGGGGGCGGAGGCTCGGTGCTCATCGACTGCGGGGCCACCGCCGAGGGCACGCCGGAGTTCCTGCTCCAGTTCGCCTTTATGGGCAGTTATTACGCGGAGCGGGTGCTGGGCCGCCCCGAGCCTCGGGTGGGCCTGCTGAACATCGGCACGGAGCCCTCCAAGGGGACGGACCTCCAGCGGGAGGCGTACCAGCTCCTCCAAAGGGCCAAGGAGGAGGGGCGCATCAACTTCGTGGGCAATGTGGAGGCCCGGGAGGCGGTGGAGGGGGCCGTGGACGTCATCGTGGCGGACGGCTACTCCGGCAACATCTTCCTGAAAGCGGTGGAGGGCGCGGGGCTGTTTCTCACCCGGGAAATGAAGAAGATGTTCACGAAAAGCCTCAAGACGAAAATCGCCGCCCTGCTGATGAAGGACGGGCTGCGGGACTTCAAAAAGCTGCTGGACTCCAACGAGGTGGGGGGGACAGCCCTGGTGGGCATCTCCAAGCCGGTGATCAAGGCCCACGGCTCGTCCAACGGCTACGCCATCAAAAACGCCATCCGGCAGGCGGTGGAATTCAGCCGCTCCGGCATCATCGAGGACATCACGGAAAACGTGGAGCATATGCGCCTGAACGCCCGGTCTGCCGCCGCCGACGGGGGCGCGGGGGAATGAGACAAAAAAATTGTGAAAAATACTATTGACAGCCAGCCATAAAGCCCCTATTATGAGGGAGACTAAAGCAACATAAAGGAGCTGCTGGAAGATGTTTGAGAAACTGTGTAAGCTGATTGCCGAGCAATTTGGCGTGGACCCCGAGAGCGTTACCGCCGATTCCGCCTTTGTGGACGACCTGGGCGCGGACTCTGTGGACCTGATGGATCTGTCCATGGCGCTGGAGGAGGAGTTCGGCATGGAGGAGATGGACAGCGAGGATATCGAGTCCATCGTCACAGTGGGCGACCTGTACAAGTACATGCAGGAGCATCTGGATATTTAAGGCTTACGATTTTGAGAGAAAAAGTCCCGCCGAGGCGGGGCTTTTTCCGTGGTGGAGGATATTTATGAACGAGCTGGAAGAAAAGCTGGGCTACCGCTTCAAGGACCGGGGGCTGCTGGAGCACGCCATGACCCACAGCTCCTACGCCAACGAGCACCGGGGGGCGGGGCTGACCAGCAACGAGCGGCTGGAATTCCTGGGCGACTCGGTGCTGGGTGTGGTGGTGGCGGACTACCTGTACAAAAAGCACCCGGATATGCCCGAGGGGGAGCTGACCCGCACCCGGGCGGCGCTGGTGTGCGAGGGGAGCCTCCACGAGGCGGCCAAGGGGCTGGACCTGGGCCGCTACCTCCGGCTGGGCAAGGGGGAGGACGCCGGGGGCGGGCGCAAGCGGCCCTCCATCCTGGCGGACGCCACCGAGGCCATGCTGGCCGCCGTCTACCTGGACGGGGGGATGGAGGCGGTGCGGCCCATCATCCGCAAGCTGATCCTGGACAAGGAGGGGGAGAAGGCCGCCGACCGGGACTACAAGACCGCCCTTCAGGAGCTGGTGCAGCGCAGGCCGGGGGCGGCGGTGAGCTATGCCCTGGTGCGGGAGAGCGGCCCGGACCACTGCCGCAGCTTCGAGATGGAGGCGTCGGTGGACGGGAAGGTCATCGGCGCGGGCGCGGGCCGGACCAAGAAGGAGGCCGAGCAGATGGCGGCAAAGGCCGCGCTGGAGAAGCTGAACGGATGAAGGGCGGGCTGCTGTGGAAGGTACTTCTGATTGCGGGCCTCATCCCCTTTGCGGCGCCGTTTGTCATTTTTTGTATTTTGTCGACAAGAAACCCCGGCCTGTCAGGAGAATTTGTAGAATACGTTATGATTTACAGCATCTTTTGCTGGCCGACCTATGCCGTTGGAATTGTTTTGATCGTTCTATCCATGATCGTAAAGAGCAAACATGGTAGTTGACGGCTGCTTTGTCAAGCAGAAACAAGCGGTTTGACCTTGTTTTTCCCTGAAAAATTTGTTATAATATCCCTATTATGGAAGGGAGGGGCGCCATGGAAGCCCCCATCTACCACCTGGACAAGGTGGTGAAGGCCAAGCAGGAGGATATGGAGGACTTCGACGGCCCCCTGGACCTGATCCTCCACCTGCTGAGCAAAAACAAAATTGAGATCCGGGACATCGTGATCTCCGACCTGCTGGACCAATACCTGGCCTGGATGGCCCAGCGGGAGGAGCTGAATCTGGAGGTGGCCAGCGAGTTCGTCACCATGGCCGCCCACCTGGTCTACATCAAAACAAGGATGCTGCTGTCCATCGACGACGAGGTGGCCATGAGCGAGATGGAAGAGCTGATGGCCGCCCTGGAGGAGCACAAAAGCCAAGAGACCTACGTGAAGATCAAGGACGTGACGGGGGAGCTGGGCGGGCGGTATGAGTTTGGCCGGGACTACCTGCCCAAGCGGCCGGAGCCGGTGAAGGCGGAAAACGCCTACCAATACGTCCACGACCGGGCGGATATCCTCACCGCCATACGCTCGGTGCTGGCCCGGACGGACAACAAGCTGCCACCCCTGGCGGCGGCCTTCGAGGGCATCGTGGGGAGGGAGCCCTACCCGGTGGCGGACAAGGCCCGGTCCATTTTGGACAGGCTCATCCAGTTCGGCGTGGCCCGGTTCAAGGCGCTGTTCAAAACCAGCCGGAGCCGGTCCGAGGTGGTGGCAACTTTCCTGGCGATTTTGGAGCTGTGCAAGGCCAACCGCATCCACCTGGCGGGGACGGCGGAGGACTGCACCGTCACCAGCACGGTGGACGATCTGCCGGAAGAGATGGACGTTACAATAGAAACCTATTGATAGGCGAGACAGGGGGGAATGCCCAAAATGGAACTGAAAGAGCTGGAGAGCGCCATTGAGGGCATCCTTTTTGCCGCGGGCGACCCCATGAGCGTGGAGCGGCTGTGCCTCACCCTGGGGCAGGACCGGGAGACGGTGGACAGCGTGTGCCAGCGTCTGGCGGACGATTATAGCTACGACCGCCGGGGCATCCGGTTGGTGCGGCTGGAGAACAGCTGGCAGATGTGCTCCGCCCCGGAGCAGGCGGACTACATCCGCAAGGCGCTGGAGAACCGAAAGCCCGCCAAGCTGTCCCAGCCCGCTTTGGAGGTACTGGCTATCATCGCCTACTTCCAGCCGGTGACCCGGGCTTATATCGAGCAGATCCGGGGGGTGGACAGCTCCTACACCGTGGGTCTGCTGCTGGAGCGGGGGCTCATCCGGGAGGCGGGCCGGCTGGCGGTGCCGGGGCGGCCCATGCAGTTCCGGACGACCAAAAATTTTCTGCGCTGCTTTGGTCTGGCCTCCCTGGACGACCTGCCGGACCTGGCCTCCGCCAGCCAGGAGGACCTCCAGCTCACCATGGAGATGGAGTCCGCCCTGCGCCGCCTCCGGGAGGTGGAGGGGACTGAGGAGCCGGAGGAGAACGGGGAGGAGGGAGCGCCGTGACCGTTTGGAAGGTGCTGCTGATTATCCTCCTGGTGCTGTGGCTCATCTCCCGCATCCGGATCGGGGGCAGGGTGAGCTATGGGGAGGCGGGGCTGCTTGTCACCGCTCTGGCCGGGCCGCTGAAGGTCCAGATCCTGCCCGCCAAACCGAAAAAGCCAAAGAAAGCGAAAAGGCAAAAAAAGAAAAAGCCGCCTGTGGCGCAGGAGCACAAAAAAGAGCCGCCGGAGGGCCGGCCCGGCACTCTGTCCCGGCTGATGAAGCTGCTGCCGGTGGTGGGCGAGGCCTGTGGGGCTCTGAAGCGGAAGATCCGCATTGACGATTTGGAGCTGGAGATCGTCTGGGGCAGCCCAGACCCCGCCGCCGCCGCCCTGGGGTATGGGCGGGCCCATGCGGCCCTGGGTATGCTTTGGCCCATATTAGACCATAATTTTAAGGTAAAGCGCCATTCCTTCCAGGTCGGCGTGGACTATGACCGGGGGGAGCCCACGGCGGAGGTCCGGGCGGCGGTGACCCTGACCATAGGGCAGATCATGGCCCTGGGCGCGCGTTACGGCGTGAAAGCGCTGATTGTATGGATCAAGAGCGGGAGAGCAGACCGAAAAAAACAGGAGGCAATGAGTCATGAGTGAAAACAATCATCCCATCAACGAAGTGCTCCAGACCACCATGAGCAAGGTCAAGGAGATGGTGGACGCCAACACCGTGGTGGGCCAGCCCATCGTCACCCAGGACGGAGTGACCCTGATCCCGGTGTCCCGGCTGTCCTTCGGCTTCGCCACCGGCGGGTCCGACGTCGGCAAGGCCCAGCCCAGGGGCTTCGGCGGAGGCGCGGGGGCAGGCGTCAGCGTCATCCCCATGGCCTTTCTGATTGTGAAGGACGGCGCCGTGCGGATGCTGCCCGTGGCGCCCCCGCCGGGGGACACCATCAGCCGGGTGGTGGATCTGGTGCCCGACATGTTTGAGAGGGTCACCGGCTATATTGACAAAAAGAGCGCCGGAGAGAGCGGGGAAGAGGTCCTGTGATCTCCGCCCCGGATAAGGCGGGGCAGTCAAGGCCATACTACTCCCATCTGACCATTCAGATGGGAGTGACCTTTTTGTGAGAAAATTGACCGCCGCGCTGTCCGTTTTGACAGCTCTCGTTTTGATCTGCCCGCCGGTCCAGGCGGTGGGCACCCACGCCTCCTGCGCCGTCCTGATGGACGCCGAGAGCGGAAGGGTGCTCTATGAGCACGACCCCCACCAGCCCAGGCTCATCGCCAGCATCACCAAGCTGCTCACCGCCCTGGTGGCGGTGGAGGAGGGGCCGGACCTGGACCAGGTGGTGAGGGTGAAGCGGGAGTGGCTGGGCAGCGAGGGCTCCTCCATCTACCTGAAGGAGGGGGAGGAGATCACCCTGCGGGGGCTGCTGTACGGGCTGATCCTCCAGTCGGGCAACGACGCGGCCATGGCCATCGCCTGCCACACGGCGGGGAGCGCGGAGGCGTTCGTGGAGCGGATGAACGCCCGGGCCGCTCAGCTGGGGATGAAAAACAGCTCCTTTGCCAACCCCAGCGGGCTCAACGACGACAACCACTATTCCACCGCCTACGACATGGCGCTGCTGGCCCAGGCCTGCCTGAAAAACGAGACGGTGGCGGACATCTGCGCCACCCGCTCCATCACCATCGGGAAGCGCACCTTTGTCAACCACAACAAGCTGCTCACCCGCTATGAGGGCTGTGTGGGTATGAAAACCGGCTTTACAGAAAAGGCGGGGCGGACCCTGGTGTCCGCCGCCACTCGGGAGGGCCAGACCCTGATCTGCGTCACCCTCAACGACGGGGACGACTGGAACGACCACTGCAAGCTGCTGGACTACGGCTTTGAGACCTTTCCCCGGGAAACGCTGTGCCAAAAGGGAGAGGTATTGGGCTCGGTGGCGGTGGAGGGCAGCCTTATCCCCACGGTGGCGGCGGTGACGGCGGAGGGGGCGGGCTATCCCTTGAGGGCGGGAGAAAAGCTGACCATGGAGGTGGAGCTGGACCGCTCCATCCAGGCCCCCTTTGAGGCGGGGGCGGTCCTTGGCGAGGCCGTGTGGAAAAAGGACGGGGAGATCGTGGCTCGGGTCGCGCTGGAGGCCCAGAGCGGGGCCGGACTGGACGCCCGGGAGCCGCTGAGCTGGTGGCGGCGGCTGTGGGGCGCGGCATAATGCTTGAAAGAGGTGGCGGCGGTGGAGGAACGGCTGCAAAAGCTGCTGTCGGCGGCGGGGGTCTGCTCCCGCCGCCGGGCGGAGGAGTACATACAGTCCGGGCGGGTGACCGTCAATGGGAAAACCGCCCGGCTGGGGGACAAGGCGGACCTGGACCGGGACCGGGTGGAGTTGGACAGCCGCCCCCTGAGGGCCCGGGGAGGCCATACCTATCTGATGCTGAACAAGCCCCGTGGCTGTGTCACCACCCTGTCCGACGAGAAGGGGCGGAGAACCGTGGCGGAGCTGGTGGGGGACTGCCCCGTCCGGGTGTGGCCGGTGGGGCGGCTGGACATGGATTCGGAGGGGCTGCTGCTGCTCACCGACGACGGCGCGCTGACCCAGAAGCTGACCCATCCCTCCCACCAGGTGGAGAAGGAGTACCAGGTGTGGGTGCGGGGGGACGTGGAACAAGCCCTGCCCATCCTGGCCGCCCCCATTGTGGACGGCGGGGAGACCCTGAACGCCGACCGGGTGGAGCGGACGGGGCAGCACACCCTCACCGTGGTCATCCACCAGGGAAAAAACCGGCAGGTGCGCCGGATGTGCGCCGCCGCCGGGCTGGAGGTGAAGAGGCTCCGGCGGGTGCGGGAGGGAAGGGTGCTTTTGGGCAGCCTGAAGCCGGGCAGCTGGCGGCCCCTCACTCCGGAGGAGCTCGGCTTTTTGCAGGATTGAAGGGGAAAACTTTCAAAACCTCTTGCTTTTTCAAGCGCAAAACGGTATGATACCTCTATTGGGCCTGAGAGAGAGCCCGGATGAGGATAGAAAAAGAGTAGAGGCGATACATGATGAACCGTGATATTTTGACGGTTATTCAGAACAGAATGAGTACGTTTTCCAAGGGGCAAAAGCTGATTGGCCGTTATATATTGGACAATTACGATAAAGCGGCGTTTATGACGGCGGCGCGGCTGGGCCAGGCGGTCCACATCAGCGAGTCCACCGTGGTCCGTTTTGCCGCCGAGCTGGGCTATGACGGCTACCCCGCTATGCAAAAGGCCATGCAGGAGATGATACGGGGCAAGCTGACCACAGTGCAGCGCATCGAGGTGTCCTACGACCGGCTGGGGTCCCAGGATGTGCTGGACAAGGTGGTGCGGTCCGACATCGAGAAACTGCGCATGACCCTCAGCGAGCTGAACCGGCAGGACTTTGAGGAGGCGGTGGACGCCATTGTGTCCGCCCGGCGCATCTATATCCTGGGGGTGCGCTCGTCGGCGGCGCTGTCCGATTTCCTCACCTTTTATTTTAAGCTCATTTTCAGCAACGTGACCCAGGTGCAGACCAGCCTGGCCAGCGAGATGTTCGAGCAGATGCTCCGGGTGGGGGAAGGGGACGTGGTCATCGGCATCAGCTTTCCCCGATACTCCACCCGGTCCGTGCGGGCCATGGAGTTCGCCCGGGACCAGGGGGCCACCGTGGTGGCCGTCACCGACAGCGAGATGTCGCCGCTGTACGACACCTCCAATTACCGCCTGCTGGCAAAGAGCGACATGGCCTCCTTTGCCGACTCCCTGGTGGCGCCGCTGTCCATCATCAACGCGCTGATTGTGGCGGTGGGCCGGAAGCGCTCCGCCGAGGTCACCGCCACCTTTGAGCGGCTGGAGCGGATCTGGGACGAGTACCAGGTGTACGAAAAGGTGGAGTATGGGGACAAATAAAGTCGTGGTGGCCGGGGGCGGAGCGGCGGGCATGATGGCCGCCATCACCGCCGCCCGGGTCGGGGCGGAGGTACTCCTGCTGGAGCCCAATGAGAAGGTGGGGCGAAAGCTTTATATCACCGGGAAGGGCCGGTGCAATGTCACCAACAGCTGTGGGCGGGACGAGCTGATGGCCGCCATCCAGCGTAATGGAAAATTCCTTTACAGCTCCTTTGGCCGCTTTGGCCCGGCGGATACCATGGCCTTTTTTGAAGGGCTGGGCGTGCGGTTGAAAACAGAGCGGGGGAACCGGGTGTTCCCCGTCTCCGACAAAGCCGCCGACATTGTGGACGCGCTGTTTTTTGAGCTGCGCCGCCAGGGGGTGGAGATCCGGCAGGACCGGGCCGTGGGCCTCACTGTCCGGGATGGACAGCTGGCCGGGGTGCGCACGGAGCAGTCCGGAGAGCTGAAAGACTGTGAAGCGTTTATCCTTGCCACTGGCGGAGCCTCCTATCCCCGCACCGGCTCCACCGGAGACGGCTACCGGCTGGCCCGGGAGGCGGGACACTCCATTATTCCCATCCGGGGCTCGCTGGTGCCTCTGGAGTCGGAGGACCCCTGCTGCGCCAGGCTCCAGGGTCTGTCCCTGCGCAACGTGGAGCTGAGGGTGAAGAATGAGAGGGGCAAAACGGTGTTCCGGGAACAGGGGGAGCTGCTGTTCACCCACTTCGGTCTGTCCGGTCCGCTGGTGCTGTCCGCCTCCGCCCATATGGACTTTACCAAATCGAGCTACACGGCCCACATTGACCTGAAGCCCGCCTTGGACGAGCAGAGGCTGGACGCCCGCCTTCTCCGGGACTTTGAGGAGCGGGCCAACCAGGACTACGCCAACGCCCTGGGTGGACTGGTCCCTCGGTCCATGGTGCCGGTGCTGGCGGAGCGCACCGGCGTTACGGCGGATACAAAGGTCCACGACCTGCGCAGGGAGCAGCGGAGGAAGCTGCTGGAGACGCTGAAGGATTTTGACCTCCCCTTGTCCGGGCCTCGTCCGGTGGAGGAGGCGGTGGTCACCTCCGGCGGGGTGGCGGTGGGCGAGGTGGACCCCAGGACCATGGAGTCCAAAAAGGCCCGGGGCCTGTTTATCGCCGGGGAACTGCTGGACGTGGACGGCTACACCGGCGGTTTCAACCTCCAGATTGCCTGGTCCACCGGCCATGCCGCCGGGCTGGCCGCGGCGGAGCGGGTTAAATGATATATAAGGAAGGGGCTTTTTCATGAGGAATCGCAGCGTTGCCATTGACGGGCCTTCCGGCGCGGGCAAGTCCACGCTGGCTAAACGGCTGGCCCAGGAGCTGGGATTTTGGTATGTGGACACCGGGGCTATCTACCGCACGGTGGGGCTGGCCGCACTGCGCGGGGGGGTAGACCCCGCCGATGGGGACAAGGTGGCGGCCATGCTGCCCAGCTTGTCCATCACCATGGGATATGGGGCGGACGGCCTCCAGCACATGTTTTTAGACAAGGAGGACGTGACCCGGAGCATCCGGGAAAACGAAATCTCCACCTACGCCTCTCAGGTAGCGGCTATTCCGGCGGTGCGGGATTTTTTGATGGAGACGCAGCGCAAAGCCGCCCGGGAGCATGACGTTATTATGGACGGCCGGGACATCGGCACAGTGGTTCTGCCTGACGCGGATTTGAAAATATACCTCACCGCCGCTCCAGAGGCCAGGGCCGAGCGCCGCTGTCGAGAGCTGTTGGAGCGGGGCCAGCAGGCCGATTTTGACCAGGTCCTCCGGGAGGTGGTGGAGCGGGACCGCCGGGATACCCAGCGGGAGACGGCCCCCCTGCGGCAGGGGTCGGACGCGGTGCTGGTCGACACCACCGGGCTGGACCTGGAGGAGAGCTTCCGGCTGCTGCTGGGGCTGGTGCGGGACCGGCTGGGGATCAAGGAGGGGCAGGGATGAGCGAAAACAACGGCAGGTATCACAATAAGGTGTACGCGATACTGTATCCCATTATCTGGATCTTTATGAAGCTCCTGCACCCCTGGAAAGCGGTGGGGGCGGACAACATCCCCCAGGGGGCGGCGGTGATCTGCGGCAACCACACCACCCTGGGAGACCCGCTGTATGTGGTATGCGCCATGGGGGGGAAGCGGCAGACCCACGTGATGGCAAAAGCGGAGATCATGAAATGGCCGGTGGTGGGTTTCCTGCTGAAGAAGGCGGGGATCATCGGAGTCAACCGGGGAAAGTCCGACATGGGCGCGGTGAAGGAATGCCTGCGGGCGTTGAAAAACGGGGAGAGGCTGCTGATGTTCCCCGAGGGCACCCGAGTCAAGGAGGGCGCGGTGTCCGAGGCCCAGACCGGGGCCGCCATGCTGGCCACCCGCACGGGCTCGCCCCTGGTCCCCGTCTACATCCAGCCCAAAAAGCGAAGGTTCCGCAAGACCACCGTGGTGTTTGGACAGCCCTATTACCCGGAATTTGAGGGGCGCAAGCCCTCCGCCGACGACTACCAGCGCATTGCCGACGACCTGCTGGCCCGGGTGAGGGCGCTGGGGGAGCAGGCGGGATGACCGTTAAAGTGGCGAAAAGCGCCGGGTTCTGCTACGGCGTGCGCCGGGCGGTGGACATGGCGGAGAAGGCTGCCGCCCAGGGGCCGGTGTACCTGCTGGGCCACATCACCCACAACGACCACGTGATCCGCCGGCTGGAGGACATGGGCGCGGTGACCATCTCCAGATTGGAGGAGGCGCCCGAGGGCTCCACGGTCCTCATCCGCGCCCACGGCGAGCCTGACGGCACTTATCAGGCGCTGGAGGCCCGCGGGTGCCAGGTGCTGGACGCCACCTGCCCCAACGTCACCCGCATCCATGAGATTGTCCGGGAGGCGGAGAGAAGAGGCCGCGTCCCCGTCGTCGTGGGGGAGGCCGACCACCCGGAGATTCTGGGAATTCTGGGGTGCACCCGGCGGGGAATGGTGGTCTCCGGGTGGGAGAAGTTGGAACAAATCATGCAAAAAGTACCGGGTTTCACCAGAAAACCCCTGACTTTTGTGTCCCAAACCACGGCAATTTTGGCAAATTGGGAAAAAATCGTGGAAAACGCAAAAAAAGTGTGTACAAACGCGGAATTTTTTGATACAATATGTAATGCTACGTCCAAGCGGCAATCTGAAGCCTTGGAACTGGCCGCTCAATGCGGCGCCGTGATCGTGATTGGCGACCCGAAAAGCTCCAACACCAGGAGACTGACCCAGCTGTGTGCCGGGGAATGTCCGGTGGTTATACAGACGGAGCGGGGGACAGACATTGACCGGGAGCAGTTCCGTCAGATCGATACGCTTGGGATCACTGCCGGCGCATCCACGCCGGAGTGGATAATAAAGGAGGTCAGCAACAAAATGAGCGACGAAATTATGGAGATTGAACAGTCCTTCGCGGAGATGCTGGAGGAGTCGTTCAAAATTTTGAATACGGGGGATCGGGTCACTGGAACAGTCGCGGCCATCACGCCCACTGAGGTGCAGGTGGAGCTGGGCGTCAAGTACCCCGGCACCATCCCCCTGTCCGAGTTGAGCGACGACCCCGACGTGAAGGTGGAGGACATCGCCAAGGTGGGTCAGGAGATCGAGGCCATCGTCATGCTGGTCAGCGACCGGGACTGCGTGGTCAAGCTGTCCAAGAAGCGCCTGGACGCCGACAAGAACTGGGAGACTGTGGAGAACGCCGTGGAGAACAAGGACGTTCTGGAGGGCGTCATCACCGAGGAGAACAAGGGCGGCCTGGTGGCCAACGTCAAGGGCATCCGTGTGTTCATTCCCGCCTCCCAGTCCGGCAAGCCCCGGGGCGCCGACCTGTCCGAGATGGTCAAGACCCGGGTGCAGCTGCGCATCACCGAGGTGAACCGCGCCCGCCGCCGGGTGGTGGGCTCTATCCGCGCCGTGGCCGCCGAGGCCCGCGCCGCCGCCGCCGCCGCTATCTGGGACAACATCGAGGTGGGCAAGCGCTATAGCGGCACCGTCAAGAGCCTCACCTCCTACGGCGCCTTTGTGGACATCGGCGGCGTGGACGGCATGGTCCACATCTCCGAGCTGTCCTGGTCCCGGATCAAGACCCCCTCCGAAGTGGTGTCCGTGGGCGACCCCATCGAGGTTTACGTCATCTCCTTCGACCCGGAGAAGAAGAAGATCTCCCTGGGCGTGAAGGACCACAGCCAGGAGCCCTGGACCGTCTTTATGGAGAAGTATTCCGTGGGTGACGTGGCCCCCGTGCGGGTGGTTAAGCTGATGACCTTCGGCGCCTTCGCCGAGATCGTCCCCGGCGTGGACGGCCTTATCCATATCTCCCAGTTGGCCGACCACCGGGTGGAGAAGCCCGGCGACGTGGTGAGCGAGGGCGACACCGTGGACGCCAAGATCACCGCCATTGACGAGGAGAACAAGAAGGTGTCCCTGTCCATCCGCGCCCTGCTGGAGGATTCCGCCCCGGCGGACGATGAGGACGAGGAGCCTGTGGAGGAGTAATCCAAATCTGAGCTTGAAAAGGCTGCCGCGCCTGCGGCAGCCTTTTTCGATAGAGGGGAAAAAACATGAAACCTGATGTTGTGATCGTGCCCTGCGGCGGCTATACGGAGCGTGGGGTGCTGGAGGCGCTGGAGCGCGTGCTGGCCCCCCTGGGCGGGCTGGACTGGGTGAGCCCTGGGATGAAAATTGCCATCAAGGTAAACCTGGTGGCCGCCGCAAAGCCGGAAAAGGCGGCCACCACCCATCCCGGCCTGCTGTGCCCTCTGGTGCGGATGCTGGTAGAGCGGGGCGCGGACGTAGTGGTGGGGGACAGCCCCGGCGGGCTGTTCAACGCCGCCTATGTGAACCGGATCTATGCCGCCACGGGAATGCGGGCGGTGGAGCAGTACGGCGGGCGGCTGAACCAGGACTTTTCAGAGCGGGAGGCCAAATTCCCGGAGGGAAAGGTGTGCCGCCAGTTTCGCTATACCGCCTGGCTGGCCCAGGCGGACGCCATCATCAACTTGTGCAAACTCAAGACCCACGGCATGATGGCCATGACCTGCGGGGCGAAGAACCTGTTTGGGGCCATCCCTGGCACCGTGAAGCCGGAGTACCATTTTCGTTTTCCGGACCCTCGGGATTTTGCCCGGATGATCGTGGACCTGGACGAGTACTTCAAGCCCCGGCTCACCATTGTGGACGCGGTGGACTGCATGGAGGGCAACGGCCCCACCGGCGGCACACCCCGGCATATGGGGGCGCTGCTGGCGGGGGAGAACCCCCACAGGGTGGACCTGCTGTGCGCGTCCCTCATCGGCCTGAAACGGGAGGAGGTACCCACCCTGGAGGCGGCGCTGGAGCGGGGGCTGATCCCCGCCGTGGCAGAGGAGCTGAATGTGGAGGGCGACCCCACGGCCTTGGCCATTTCAGACTTTAAGCTGATCGGGACTGGCAACAGCCACCTGTTCACCGGGAACGGCAAGAGCCTGTTCGGCAGGGTGGAGGGGCTAGTCTTGGGCTGGGCGCTGTCTCAGCGCCCCCAGGTCAAGGAAGCCAAATGTGTGGGGTGCGGCGTGTGCCGGAAGGTGTGTCCGGCAGGCGCCATCACCATGGGGAAGGGGAAGCCCCACATTGATCGGAAGAAGTGCATCCGGTGCTTCTGCTGCCAGGAGTTCTGCCCAGAGAGCGCCATGGTGGTCCACCGCACCGCCATCGCCCGGCTGCTGGACCAATAGAGGTCAAGGGCACTTGATTTATTCCTTTTCTTGAAAGAAAAGGAACCGAAAAGAACTTTTGAAACGGGTGGACCCAGAAGGGCCCATCCGTTTTTCTCACAGAAAGAATTTCAGCAGCCAGGGGATAAACCTGGGCGCACCGGCGCAGGCGGAGTCGATGGCGGCGCGGGCGGCCTCCAGGTCCGGGCCCTTCAGGCCCTCCAGGGGGAGGAGGATGGCCTGAGCGCCGTCAGCGTCCATTCCAATTGCCAGCCGCTGGGCCGCCGCCGCGCCGCCCACGGCCACCCGTGAGGCCACCGCCGCGCCGCCGGCGGCATACACGCCCAGGGCGCACCCGCCCACCGCCAGCCAGCCCATGGCGATGCCGCCCCAGGCCAGCAGCCCCACGGCGATGCCGCCGATGGACACCGCGCCGACAGAGACCGCGCCCAGGGCCAGCGGCAGGCCGACACTGACCCCGCCCAAGGTGAACAGGCCAAGAGTCACGCCGCCAAAAGCGGCAAAACCGGTGGCCACGTTCCCGATGGCGATGATCCCCCGGGCCCAGTGATTCCGGCCAAATCCGCAGTTGACATGGACCAGCGGCAGGCCAAACAGGGTGCGTTTGCTCTTGTATTCATAGTGCCAGTGGTCCGGGCGGTCACTGTAGTAGTTGTTGACGATGGTGGGGGTGGGCGGGGGAGAGGGTTCCTTGCCCGTTACCAGAAAGTCCAGCGATACCTTGAAGTAGTCCGCCAGGGAGACTAAATTGTCCATATCCGGGCGGGAGGTGCCCGCCTCCCATTTCTGCACCGCCTGACGGGTGATCCCCAGCAGGCCCGCCAGCTCCTCCTGGGACAGCCCTGCCTGACGGCGCAGGTCAAATAAACGGTCTCGAAAATCCATGTGACGATACCTCCGAAAAAGACTGTCCGGCGCCTTTGGACAGGGGTATCATAGCAAAAACCAGCGGACATGGCAACCAAAAAGAGAATACAATGTGACAACCACAGGTTGCAAACACAAATTTGCGCCAAAGCGGGGGAGAGGCTTGCTTTTCCCGCCCGCCCATAGTACAATAAATTTATATTATCATGTATGAGGTGATTCCAATGGACAACAAAGCCATTTTGGCCGCTGTGGACCACACCCTGCTCACCCAGACCGCCACCTGGGCGGAGATTAAGCAGATCTGCGACGACGGGGTGGCCTACGGCTGCGCCAGCGTGTGCATCCCGGCAAGCTATGTGAAGCAGGCGGCGGACTATCTAGGGGACAAGCTCCCGGTGTGCACTGTCATCGGCTTCCCCAACGGCTACGCCACCACCGCCGTCAAGGTGTTCGAGGCCAAGGACGCCATCGCCAACGGAGCCAAGGAGATTGATATGGTCATCAACATCGGCTGGGCCAAGGACGGCCGGTGGGACGAGCTGCTCTCTGAGATCCGCGCGGTCAAGGCCGCCTGCGGCGACCTGGTGCTCAAGGTCATCATCGAGACCTGCCTGCTCACCGATGAGGAAAAGGTCAAAATGTGCAAGATCGTGTCGGACAGCGGCGCAGACTATATCAAAACCTCCACCGGTTTTTCCACCGCCGGCGCCACCCGGGAGGATGTGGCGCTGTTCAAGGCCAACGTGGCCCCTCATGTGAAAATCAAGGCCGCCGGGGGCATCTCCAGCCTTCAGGATGCAGCGGATTTCCTGGCTCTGGGGGCGGACCGGCTGGGCACCAGCCGTATCGTCAAGCTGGTGAAAGGACAGCAGGCCCAGGGGTATTGAGTGGTGCAATTTGTCAGGATTTGTGAAAAATTCGTATACAATGTAAATAATCCTTGTGTTTTGCGTCTGGACGCGATATAATGAGCAAGTCCGCTGGATGGCGGGGAGAGATTCTATCCTTCCGTTGGCGGACATGGAGACGGGCGGCTCCGCCGTCCGGAACAGATGAAAAGAAAGGATGAAAATTGCGATGAAAAAGCTCTTTGCGATGCTGCTGGCCATGGCTATGATGGTGAGCCTGTTCGCCTGCAGCAGCGGAAATCCCGATCCCACGCAGGGCACCAGCGAGCCTCCCGCCAGCCAGGGCACGGAGGAGAGCGCCAAGCCCGAGGAGAGCGCCGCGCCCTCTGAGGAGCCCGGCCCCGCCGCGGAAAACCCCGACGACATCCCCGACACCATGACCTCCTCCGACAACAAGTACCAGGTGGCCTTTATCACCGACGTGGGCCAGCTGAAGGACAAGTCCTTCAACCAGGGCACCTTTGACGGCGTGAAGCTGTACGCCGCCGCCAACAACAAGAGCTACAAGTACTACCAGCCCGCCAACGGCGACGCGGCCACCGACGACGACCGCTACGACGCCATGAAGGCCGCCGTGGACGGCGGCGCCGAGGTGGTGGTGTGCGCCGGCTTCATGCAGGAGACCGCCCTGAAGAAGGCCGCCGCTGAGTTCCCCGACGTGCCCTTCGTGTTCATCGACGGCTATCCCATCGGTCTGGACAACGTGGCCGGCATCTCCTTCCAGGAGGAGCAGAGCGGCTATCTGGCTGGCTACGCCGTGGTGAAGGAAGGCTTTGAGAAGCTGGGCTTCACCGGTGGCGGCGGCGGCACCAACCCCGCCTGCTGCCGCTTCGGCTATGGCTTCGTGCAGGGCGCCAACGACGCCGCCAAGGAGCTGAACAAGACCGTGGACATCAACTACTCCTGGCAGTACGGCGCCACCTTCCAGGCTTCCCCTGAGCTTCAGACCATGATGAACGGCTGGTACTCTAACGGCACTGAGATCGTCTTTGCCTGCGGCGGCTCCATGTTCAACTCCGTGGTCGCAGCGGCCGCCGCCAACGACGGCCTGGTGGTGGGCGTGGACGTGGACCAGTCCGCCCAGTCTGAGACCGTGGTGACCTCCGCCATGAAGGGCCTGTCTTCCGCCGTGCAGTGGGCCGTGGCCAAGGTGTATGACAACTCCTTCTCCGACATCGGCGGCAAGGGTACCTCCCTGGGTGCCAAGGATGACGCTGTGGGCCTGCCCACCGCCACCTGGTCCATGGAGACCTACACCGTGGAGGAGTACGAGGCCCAGCTGGCCGACATGGCTTCCGGCAAGCTGGTGGTGGACAGCATGACTGAAGAGGCTGACTTCGCCAAGCTGACCACCACTGAGTGGTCCAACGTGAATCTGAACGTGATCGGCTGATTCTGCTCCAATCCCAACAGGCGGGACGCGCGGCGTCCCGCCTGTTTTTTCATACTCTGAAAATAAATTGCTTGTGTTTTTGTCGAACATAGGATATAATCAACATAATAGAGTCCTTTAAGAGGACTGGTGTTGACATTTTAGACAGGAAGTGGGATGAGGACGATGGAATCTGAGAACATCATTGAGATGCTCCACATCACCAAGGAATTTCCAGGCATCATCGCCAACGATGATATCACCCTCCAGCTGCGCCGGGGGGAGATCCACGCCCTCTTGGGGGAGAACGGGGCGGGCAAGTCCACGCTGATGAGCGTCCTCTTCGGCCTTTACCAGCCGGAGAAGGGGATCATCAAGAAAAACGGGCAGGAGGTCAAAATCAACGACCCCAACGACGCCACCGCCCTGGGCATCGGCATGGTCCACCAGCACTTCAAGCTCATCGAGGTGTTCACCGTTCTGGACAACATCATTCTGGGGGCGGAGACCACCAAAATGGGCTTCCTCCAGAAAAAGGAGGCCCGGGCCAAGGTGGAGGCCCTGTCCCAGCGCTATGGCCTGAAGGTGGATTTGGACGCCAAGGTGGAAGACATCACCGTGGGGATGCAGCAGCGGGTGGAAATCCTCAAAATGCTCTACCGGGACAACGAAATCCTGATTTTTGACGAGCCCACCGCGGTGCTCACCCCCCAGGAGATCGACGAGCTGATGGCAACCATGAAGGAATTTGCCAAGGAGGGCAAGTCCATCCTGTTCATCTCCCATAAGCTCAACGAGATCATGGCGGTGTCCGACCGGGTGACGGTGCTGCGCAAGGGCAAATACATCGGCACCGTGGACACCAAGGACACGGACAAGCAGTCCCTGTCCAACATGATGGTGGGCCGCCCGGTGCAGCTGGAGGTGACCAAGGCCCCCGCTCAGCCGGGCGCGCCGGTGCTGGAGGTCAAGGATCTGTGCGTCCCCTCCAGAACCCATAAAAAGAACGCGGTGAACCACGTCTCCTTCCAGGCCAGGGCGGGGGAGATTCTGTGCATCGCCGGCATCGACGGCAACGGCCAGACCGAGCTGGTCTACGGCCTGACCGGGATGGAGAAGAGCTCCGGCGGCACTGTGACCTTGTGCGGGGAGGACATCTCCCATGCCTCCATCAAGCACCGCGGGCGGAACATGAGCCACATCCCCGAGGACCGGCACAAGCACGGCCTGGTGCTGGACTTTACCCTGGAGCAGAACCTGGTGCTCCAGCGCTTTAACGAAAAGCGGTTCCAGACCCATGGCTTTATCAACCGGGATGCGGTGCGGGAGTACGCCCAGCAGCTCATTGACCAGTACGACGTGCGCTCCGGCCAGGGTCCGGTGACCACGGCCCGGAGCATGTCCGGCGGCAACCAGCAAAAGGCCATTATCGCCCGGGAGGTGGACCGGGAGAAGCCCCTGATCGTAGCCGTCCAGCCCACCCGGGGCCTGGACGTGGGGGCCATTGAGTACATCCACGGCCAGCTGGTGGCGGAGCGGGACAAGGGCCACGCGGTATTGCTGGTGAGCCTGGAGCTGGACGAGGTGATGAGCCTGTCCGACCGCATCCTGGTGATGTACGAGGGCGAGATCGTGGGCGAGCTGGACCCCAAGCAGACCACTGTGCAGGAGCTGGGCCTCTACATGGCGGGCGCCAAACGGATGGATAAGGATGGGAAGGAGGAGAAGGGAGCATGACGATAAGGTATCCAAATCTCTTCCAGATCTATACAGGAGAGGGGGACGCGGAGGCATGAAAAACCAAGGCAGAACCTTGCTGCAAAGGGATGGAACAAAAACGGTGCTGGCGTCCCTGCTCTCCATTGTCATCGGGCTGGTGGTGGGCAGCCTCCTGGTGCTGATCGTGGGGATGTTCAGCGACAATCTGGGGCTGTCCAGCGCCTGGGAGGGCATCCGGCTCATTTTCTTCGGCATACTCAGCACCGGCCGCAGCGCGGCGGGCGGCTTAACCTGGGGTTTTAACCCTCAGAGCATCGGCAACATGCTCTTCCGGGCCACACCGCTGATCCTCACCGGATTGTCCGTCTCGGTGGCCTTTAAGACGGGACTCTTCAACATCGGCGCGCCGGGCCAGTACCTGATGGGCACCATGGCCACGCTGGCCATCGCCCTGGGGATTCCCTCCTCCGCGATGCCCGGCCCGGTGATCTGGCTGCTGGCCTTTTTGGGCGGTATGCTGGCGGGGGCCCTGTGGGGCTGCATCCCCGGCATTGTGAAGGCGTTTCTCAACATCAACGAGGTGCTGGCGTGCATCATGACCAACTGGATCGCCGCCAACCTGGTGACCTGGTTCTTCGACGCCACCAAGGTGTTCCAAAACACGGTGGAAAACACCAAGAGCAGCTACGTGTACAAGACCGCCTACGGCCGGACCCTGGTGGATGGGACCTGGACCTATGTGGATGGCAACGGCGTACAGACCGCCAAGCTGGGGCTGGACAAAATTTTCTCCGGCTCTCAGGTTAACGCGGGCATCCTCATCGCCATCCTCATCGCCGTGGGCGTGTACATCCTCATGACCAAAACCACCCTGGGCTATCAGCTCAAGGCCTGCGGCTCCAACCGCCACGCCGCCCGGTACGCCGGGGTGAACGACAAGCGGAACATCGTGCTGTCCATGGCCATTGCCGGCGCTCTGTCCGGGGCGGGGGCGGCGCTGTACTACCTGTCCGGCAATACGGAGTTTTACTGGCACACCTATCAGACCCTGCCCGCCACCGGCTTCAACGGCATCCCCGTGGCCCTGCTGGCGGCTAACAACCCCATTGGCGTCATCTTTACCGGCTGCTTCATGTCCATGCTGAACATCGTGGGGTTGCAGCTCACCAATCTGACCGCTTATAACGAGTATATCACCGACGTCATCATCTCTGTGATCGTCTACCTGAGCGCCTTCTCTCTGCTCATCAAGATGCTGCTGAGCAGCCATAAAAAGGACAAGCCGGCAACGGAGCCGGACAGCCCGGTGGAGGACGCCTCTGCGGAGGGTGCTTCCGCGGAGAAGGGAGGGGAGCAGGCATGACGTTTTTGATCCAGCAGACCTTGATCTACGCCGTCCCGCTGATGATCGTGGCGCTGGCCGGCGTGTTTGCCGAGCGCAGCGGCATCATCAACCTGGCTCTGGAGGGCATCATGATCTTCGGCGCCTTTGTGGGCGTGCTCTTTGTGAACATCATGCAGGGCGTTCCATTTTTCAGCGAGGCCTTTGCCGCCAAGAACTGGCTGGCCCTCCAGGGGCTGGAGCTGCTTGCCATGCTGGCCGCCGGGGTGCTGGGCGCGGTGTTCTCCCTGCTGCTGTCCTTTGCCTCGGTGAATCTGAAGGCGGACCAGACCATCGGCGGCACGGCGCTGAACCTGATGGCTCCCGCCCTGGTGCTCTTCCTTATCCGGATCATCGCCAACCAGAACACCCTGGGGATGGCGGACGGCAGCGACGCCGCCAGTTGGTTTATGATTAAAAAGAGCACCTTCGGCATCGACCGCAAGACCGACCTGGGCTTTTTTGGGGAAACCTTTATCAACAAGGTGTATCTGGCCACCTATGTGTGCATCCTCCTGTTCATCGTGCTGTCCATCCTGCTCTACAAGACCAGATTCGGGCTGCGCCTGCGCTCCTGCGGCGAAAATCCCCAGGCCGCCGACTCTCTTGGCATCAACGTGTACAAAATGCGGTACGCGGGCACCACCATCTCCGGCGTGCTGGCGGGCATGGGCGGCTTCGTCTACGCTCTGACCACCGCCAACTGCGCCTCCACCGGCGATGTGGCGGGCTTCGGCTTCCTGGCTTTGGCCGTCATGATCTTCGGCAACTGGAAGCCGCTGAACATCGCCGGGTCGGCGCTGCTGTTCGGCCTGTTCAAATGCATCGCCGCGTCGTTTGACTCCATCGACATCAACGGCGACGGGGTGTACCTGCTGGCCACTATGCCCATCAGCGCCCACGTCTACCGGATGCTGCCCTATCTCATCACCCTGGTGGTGCTGGCCTTTACCTCCAAAAAGTCCCGGGCCCCCAAGGCGGAGGGCATCCCCTACGACAAGAGCCAGCGCTGAGGTACTTTTTCTTGAAAGAAAAAGTACCCAAAAAGAACTTTGGACCGCCTCGAAAAGTGGGTAGTCATTGATGAGTTCTCGCCCGGTGACGAAAGACCGGCTATAAAAAACGCCCCGCCGAAATTCCGGCGGGGCGTTTTTTATAGCGGGGTCGAGGCTCAACGCTTGCCACGGAAGGACTTCAAGGCGTCCTTATAGCGCAGCAGCTCCTCCTTGGCCAGCGCGGCGGCGGCCAGGATGTCCTCATGGCTGACAGAGTACTTTTGACTCACCTTCAGCGAGCCGTAGATATGGCGGAAGCGGCGGCTGTATTTCTCCAGCTGGGCCACCTGCTCGCTGTAGCGCTGGCGCAGGGCGGCGGCGCCGTCCTCCAGCCGGTCGCTGAGCTCGGCCTTGCCCAAGGCCGCCTGGAGCTGGAGCTTCTGCCCCAGCTGGGTGACGCTTTCCACGTGCATGGCCACCAGCACCAGATTGCGGACCGTAAGGGTGGCGTCCACGGCCAGCAGGGCCAGGAACGCGCCGCAAAGCATGAACTCCAGCCATACGGGCAGGCCCTCCACCAGCTCCTGAATGGGCGGGTGGATAAAAAAGATCACGAGGTAGGACAAAACGCCCCAGGTCAGGGCCACCCACAGGCATACCCGGCCTTTGAGATTAAAACGGTACTGGGAGTAGTCCCAGTATTTCACGTGGGTGGTGACCTCCAGCACCCAGCCCACGAAATACTCCCAGGAGGTCATGACCACCACGGCCACCACGTAGAAGAGCATCAGGTTTTTCTTCAGCGGGGTAAAAAACAGGATCATCAGCACCACTCCGCCGCCGTAGATGGGGCAGATGGGGCCATAGAGGAAGCCCCGGGGCACCAGGCGGCGCTCCATAATGGAGCAGTAGCAGGTCTCCATTACCCAGCCCAGGAAGGAGTAGAGGATAAAATAGAGAAACAGGTTTGGGATCGGAAAGCCCATCAAGGTCAAGGCGGTCACTCCTTTTCGTCATTGGTGAGCAGCACCCCCAGCAGTCCGTTATACACCCGGTCCGGGTGCTCCAGAAAGCCGTCGGCGATGCGCTGGGCGTCCTCCCGGGTGGGGGAGAGCAGGGTGAGGGAGAACAAGCTCCCCTGGTCGTCGTCCATGGACAGGCACACGTCAAAGCCCTGGGGCTGCTCCTTCACCTGGGCCTTCACCTGAGCTTTGCGCTTCAGCGCCTGGTTCAGCGGGGCCAGCCGCCGGTCGCACCGCTGGCGGATGACGGGGGATAGGCTGCTCTCCCCGGCGGCGCAGGCCCGGCGGCCCTTGTCGGTGACGGTGTAAAACTCCCCCCGCTGGTCCAGGTGGCCGCTGTCTGTCAGCTCGGACACCGCCTCGGCGAACTGAAAGTAGTCCACGCCGCTGTCGCACATGGACAGGTCGGTGAGGGTGGCAAAGTCGATGGGGGCTGCCGTCCGGTCCAGGATATAGAGCACCAGCAATTTGATATCCAGCTTGTCGTGGATGAACCCGGCCATGGGCGGAGCCTCCTCTGCTTTGTCAAATGTCATTCAACATTATAGCGAATCGGCCGGGAAATGGCAAGGGCGGATTTGACGCCTCAGCGCCGGGTGACCAGGGTCTGATAGAGCTGGACCATATAGGCCCAGGTGGACCGGTCCAGGGTGCCGGTGACGGGCAGGCCGGACAGGCGTTGGACCTCCCGGATGTTCTGGTAGGTCTCGCCGTCGTTGCAGCAGTTGATCTGGCAGGGCTTGAAGTTGCTCGTCACCTTGTTGAGGGAGCCAAACATGGCTTGGACAATGCGCAGCACCTCGCACTCCTGCCCCTCCACGGCGGTGTAGGTACCGTTTGGCAGCACGTTGAGGGCGGGGGGGAAGCCGTACATCAGCTCCATGTGGATATAGGCGTCCCGAATGGAATTCCAGGTAGTCAAATCCACCACGCCGGTGACGGGCAGGCCGTTCTCCCGCTGGAACACCATCACGGCCTCCAGGGTGCGCTCTCCGAAAATCCCATCCACCGCCAGCCGGGTGAGAACGTCGTTGTGGATGGCCAGCTGGTTGAGCATGTATTGGAGGGAGCGGATAGGCTGAGCGCTGCGGAGGGCGTCGATGGGCTCGGGCGGGGTGGCGTTTGCGGATGCGTTGGTGTTCATAACAGGTTCCCTTCCTTTCATGTGTCTGAGCTTCCGTAGCCGAGGTCATAGCCGGGGAACTGTCCCGACAGGACTCTCTGCTCGATCTGCTGGGGGGTGGTGGGCAGTCCGGCTCCCGCCAGGGCGGTGCGGGCGATGCCCAGATATTCGTCATAAATGCCCTGCCAGGTGGCCTGGTCCACCACGCCGGTGACGGGCAGGCCCAGACGGCTCTGGACGGCGTTGACCGCCTGGGTGGTCTGGGGGCCGAAGATGCCGTCGATGGCCAGCACAGGCACGGCGGGGGAGAACTGGCCGATGATGGAGATGAAGTACTGGAGGGCGGACACGGCCGGTCCGGTGCTGCCCTCCCGGAGGGTGACCCCGGCGGCGGGGCCCTGGATCTGGGTGAAGGGCTGGCCTTCGCTGACCAGCTCGGACAGCTTCCGCACCGCCCCGTGGAGGGCCACCAGCTTGTACCAGGTGCCCTGACCCACAATGCCGTCGGGGGTGAGGTTGAAGATCCGCTGGAACTGCTTGACCGCCTCCTCGGTCCGGCTGCCGAAAACGCCGTCCGCCGGATTGATCCGGGGAATTGCGGGGTAGTTGCGGGAGATGCGGTTGAGCATGGCCTGGAGCACGGTGACGTAGCTGCCGGAGGAGCCGCGCTGGAGCGGATAGCCGGGGTAGGAGTACTCGATATCGCGGATGGGGGTGTTGGACACCAGCTCGATGTCGTCGCCGTAGTAGTGGCGCAGGATGTCCATGGTGCCCATGCCCTGGCGGGCCAGCGCCTCGCTGCCCCACTGGGACAGGCCGTCGCAGGTGACGGTGGTGCCGTTGCAGAATTTGGCGGCAAGGGGCTCCACGAACCCTTTGCGGCGGATGTAAGTGGTGAACAGTTCGTCCACCAGGTTGTCCACATTTTCAAAGGTGCTCCGGCCCTTGATAAATTTCTGGTCGTTCATGGTGGAGCCAGTGATGTCGAAATCATAGCCCCGGCTGGGATAGTACTCGGTGTAAACCCGGTTGAGGGCAAACGAGGTCTGGGCCAGGATGTTGGCTCGGAGGGCCGCCTCCGGCCAGGTGGGGTAGATCTCGCTGGAGGCCACGTTTTTGATGTAGTCGGGAAAGGAAACCGTCACGTTTTCCGCCCACTGGCTGGCCGGGCCGGTGTGGACGGTGATGGTCTGGGGTATGTAGGGCGTGACTGAAATAGGCATGGGAAACCTCCTTATTTGACGCCGGAGCGGTTCACAGGGGCTGGGGGGTGACCACCACCGGGGCGGCGTTGATGTCGTTTCCGGCGGGCTGGGGCAGAGGGACCAGGGGGACGTTCTGCACCGTCTCCACCCCAGGGAACACCTGGAGCTTCTCAAAGGTGGCCAAGTAGTATTCCGGGTGCTCCACCACGAGAGAGTAATCGGAAAAGGGGACGGCCTGGCCCGGGCCCTGGCTCAGCCCCTTGTCCGGGGCCTCCAGCTCAATGGGCTTCGTCCCGCCGCTCTCGTCGGTGATTTGGATGGAGAGCACCTTGCGGCGGCCGTCCTCACTGGGACTGGAAATGATGACGGTGGCGCCGGATACGGGCAGCTGGGCCTGGGAGGTAAACGCGCGTACAACAAGGGAACCGGTTTGAGGCATGGACAGCTCCTCCTTTTTTTGGGATGACACAGCTTATGCGGGAGGGTGGAAAATTGTGAATTATGCGTCAATTAAATTGACAAACGGCTGGCTATGGAGTAAAATAGTTTAAAAATTTTTGGGCAAGGAACGGTCACAATGAAGAAAGATAAAATATCCTCTGCGGTCATCCGCCGGCTGCCCCGGTATTACCGGCATCTGGACGATCTGCTCCGCGCCGGAACGGTGCGCATTTCCTCCAGCTCGCTGGCAAAATCCATGGGGCTCACCGCCTCCCAGATTCGACAGGATCTGTCTTGTTTCGGCGGCTTCGGCCAGCAGGGGTACGGCTACAACGTGGAGTATCTGCGCTCCGAGGTGGCGGACATCCTGGGCATGAACCGGGACCACACGGTGGCGATACTGGGGGCGGGCAACCTGGGGAGGGCGCTGATGGAAAACTTCCCTTTTTCCTCAAACGGGTTCCGCCTGGTGGCTGCCTTTGATGTTGACCCGGAGCTGGTGGGGACAACGATCAGCGGGACCCCGGTGTGCCACGTGGACAGTCTGGAGGAGTATCTGGGGAAAAATCCGGTGAGCGTGTGCGTGCTCACCGTCCCGGCGGGGGTGGCTGAGGCCACCGCCCGGCGGCTGGCCCGGTGCGGGGTGACCGGCATCTGGAATTTCACCAATGTGGAGCTGCCGCAGCAGGATATGCCCAATGTTCAAATCGAGGATGTCCATTTTGCCGACAGCTTACTTACTCTGAGCTACATGATCTCCGAGGAGGCGCCATGAAAAAACGGCTTTTGACTGGAGCACTGGCTGTGCTTTTGTTGGCGGGGGGCGTCACGGCGGCCTTTTCCGCCGGCCAGTCGGAGACGCTGGTGTCCCGCGGCTACCTGGAGGGGACGTTTTGGAACGATCTGAAGGCCACGGTGAAGCAGGAGACGGACAAAAACACCACGGCTCTCTATAACGAGATCGCGTCCCAGACGGGGCAGGGGGCCGGGAGCGCCTTTGCCCTCCGGAACGGGGTGAACGGCGACCGGGTGGTGGGGACTACCGGCTCGGGACTGATCTGGACCTCTGGGAGCGCCGTGGTGTACAGCGGCGCGCTGGTGGACGCCACAGCGGGGAGCGAGCTGCCCACAGGGAGCGGCCTGACCGCAGGGCACCGGTATCTGGCGGGGTCGGATGTGACCTTGGTGGTGTCGTCCAGCGCGGCCCAGTGGATGGGGGAGGGGCAGTGGACGCTCACCCATGGGGACCCGCTCCAGCCCCCGGCGGAGCTGCCCTTTACCGATGTGGCCCAGGGTGCCTGGTATCACGATGATGTGGCGTTTGTCTACCAGAGGAAGCTGTTCAACGGAGACAGCCCCACGAGCTTTGCCCCTGAAAACAGGATGGAGCGCCGGATGATGACCACTGTGCTCCACCGCCTGGCGGGGGAGCCGGCTGTGAGCTATTCCGCCCTGTTTCGGGATATCCCAGACGGAGAGTGGTACACCGATGGGACCATCTGGGCGGGGACCATGGGAGTGGTATCCGGGGTGGAGCCGGGGCGGTTTGACCCCACCTCCAACGTGACCCGGCAGGAGATCGCGGTAATCCTCCACCGCTACGCCGGAAAGATGGGGTATGATCTGAGCGCGTCCGCCAGCCTGGCTGGATTCCGGGACGCTGGCTCTGTGGCATCCTGGGGCACAACCGCCATGTCCTGGGCCGTGGGAGCGGGCATTCTCAACGGCAGCGACGGGGCCTTGCTCCCGGATGGCGACGCCACGCGGGCAGAGGTGGCCGCCATGCTCCACCGCTTTGTCAACTGGTCCCAGGGACAATAAACGTCGGGTGCCGGGCGGTTTGCCCGGCACCCGTTATTTCCAAAAACTTTTTTGAAAAAAACGAAAAAAACGCTTGCATTTTCCAGAGGGCTGTGGTATTATAGGTAAGCTCTCAGGAGCACATGCGGCTGTAGCTCAGCTGGATAGAGTGTTTGGCTACGAACCAAAAGGTCGGGGGTTCGAATCCCTTCAGCCGTACCAAGAACGCTGGCAGATTTGTTTAAAGTCTGCCAGCGTTTTTGTTTATTAGATAAAATCGATCTGAGAAAAACCCGGGTCAAGCCTGTGAATGGCATGGCCTGTGCGCAGCCAAACACAACTATATGGAGTTTTGCAGTTAAAAAAGCAAAAACTACCTGCTTTGAATCTGATGGTCCCGCACATAATGAGCATCGGGGAACATGAAGAAAAAGCAGGAGGCGTAACATGATGAAGCTGAAATATTTTGCTCTTTCCATGGCCATAGTGATGGCTGTGGCGTTGACGGGCTGTTCCGCCAACCGGGACCGCGACAATGTGGAGTCCAATTACCCCACGCACAGCCCGGCGTCGGACTATGACGGGCAGGCCAGCGCGGGGATGGATGACAGCGCGTATTACAGCAATAACGTGGGCGATGTCCAGGATAACACCCCCGGAACCGATCACGGGCCCTCCGGCAGCGGCGTGGTCGACGACATCGGCGACGCGGCCGGTGGCCTGGCTCGAGGCGCGGGCAACGCGGTCCGGGATGCGGGCGACGCCATTGGCAACGCGGCTAACGATGTTGGCCGGGCCATGCGGTAAATGAACAGGGCGGCTGGGATATCCCGGCCGCCCTGGGCTTTATTGGAGCGCGATGTGGAACCTTCCGGAGAAGTGGTCCGTGTGCAGGGCGACGGAGCAGCGCCTGAGACGGCTCACATCAAAGAGGAGGCTGGCGTCACGGCCATAGGCGCCCGAGACAGGGGAGAGGATGGAGCCGTCCGGGGCCTTGACCTGGACATCAATTGCCCCAGAAGCTGTCTCAGCTTCCACAGAAAGTGTGGAATATTTCCGGAACACCACGAAATTTCGCCGCAGATAGCCGGAGGCGTCGGACAATTTCCCCTCCCAGCGTGTGGGGAGACTGTAGGAGGCGTTGAGGATAAAAACGCCTGCCCGGGTGACTCCAAATCCGAAATAATAGAGGATCAATACCAGCGGAACAAAAATAAAGACCAGGGTCAACGCAAGCTTCATACGATTGGCCTCCTGTCAGAGCTCCAGACCGATGTACTTTTCCATGGTGTCCAGGTGGCCGATGCCGCCGGGCTCCTCACCCACCTTGTAGAAGCCATGGGAGATATAAAATTTCTTGGCCCGCTCATTTTCCGGAGCGCACCGCAGGCGCAGCACCTGCCGGCCCATGGCTCGATAAGTACACACCGCATGGCCCAACAGCTGGACCCCCAGCCCCTTGGAGCGGAACTCCGGGGCCATGTAGAAGAAGGGCACCCGTCCAGCCTGGTCCCAGGCGTCCTGCTCCCAGTCCATCTGGAGCACCCCTACCGGGGTGTCCCCCAGCAGAGCCAGCAGGACGCAGTTCTCATTTTGAGCGCTGTTTTTCTCCGCCACGGCCAGGAAACCCGCCCCGTCAAAGCCGTCCATGGTGCCGTGGCTGGCCTGCCAGCCGTCCTGACGGGCGGCCAGGTAGGCATCCCGCTCCTGGGGCAGGAGCAGGGGCCGGAAACGCAGGGCGTTGCGTTCCATGCCGGGGATGCCGTAGGCGGCGCTGGCCTTGGGCAGAGGAGAGGCGGGAGGCAAATGGCTATCGTCGTTGTAATAGACCACCCTGATCTGCCCGTTCTCCACCTCCAATTTGGCAACGCCGGTATTGTTGGACAGGGGGAGCTGACCCATCTCGTTCACATCCAGCCCCAGCCAGACGGACAGCCCGCACTTGATGGCACAGCCGTGGGAGGTGATGGCCACCGTCTGGTCCGGGTGGGCGGCGGCGATGCGGCGAACAGCCCGGTCCATCCGCTGCCGGACAGCGGGGAAGGTCTCGCTGCCCTCCACCTGCCAGCCGGGCCGGCAGGCCAAAAAGTCGGTAAGGCTGTCCCGGTGGTCGTGGAGGAGCTGTCCCCAGGGCACATCCTCCCAGACGCCGGCTCCGATCTCCCGCAGATTGGGGTCCACCCGCAGGGTGAGCCCCCGGGGGCGGTAGATGGCCCCGGCGGTGGACATGGCCCGGTAGAGGTCGCTGGAGTACACCGCGTCAAAATGAACGCCCTCAAACCGCTTTTCCAGGTCCTTGACCTGTTCCCGACCCTTGAGGGTGAGCAGGCCGTTGTGCCAGCTGTGACAGCGGCGGTAGAGATTGCCCTCCGCCTGTCCGTGGCGGATGAGATAGATGGTGGTCATTGCAATTCCTTCTTTCTGTTTACCAGGTGCGCACGCCGCCGGTGAGTTCCCGGAGGTTGGACAGGTCCTGCCTGGCGGCGATCTCCGCCAGCCCGTCCCGCACCTTCAGCGGGGCGTAAGGGTCGGCGAACATAGCCGTTCCAACCGCCACGGCGGACGCTCCCACCAGCATGAGCTGGGCCGCGTCCTCTCCGCTGGACACGCCGCCCATCCCCAGGATGGGCAGGTCCACGGCATTTGTCACCTCCCACACCATGCGCACGGCGACAGGGAGGACGGCGGGGCCGGACAGTCCCCCGGTGTTCATCTTCAAAATGGGGCGGCGGGTGTTCACGTCAATGCGCATTCCCCGCAGGGTGTTGATGAGGGACAGGGCGTCCGCCCCGGCGTCCGCCACGGCCCGGGCAATCTCGGTGATATCGGTGACGTTGGGGGAGAGCTTCACCATCACCGGCACATAGGCGTGCTTTTTGGCCTCCGCCGTCACCTCGGCGGCCAGCTCGGGCCGGGTGCCGTAGGCCAGCCCCCCCGCCTTCACGTTGGGGCAGGAAATGTTGACCTCGATCATGTCCACCCCGGCCTCTGACAGCTTTTCGCACATGATACCGTACTCCTCTGGGGTGTTTCCGGAGATGTTGGCAATGACCTTCACGTCGTATTGCCGCAGGAAGGGGAGCTCGTCCGCAATAAAAGCGTCCACGCCGGGGTTTTGCAAGCCCACGGAGTTGAGGATGCCCATGGGAGTCTCGGCGATCCGGGGCGGAGGATTGCCCTGACGGGGATGAAGGGTAAGACCTTTACAGCAGATGGCGCCCAGCTCGGACAGGTCGAAAAATCTTCCATACTCCCGGCCAAAGCCAAAGGTGCCGGAGGCCACCACCACCGGGTTTTTGAGAGGAACGCCCGCCAGTTCCACCGACAAATCTACCTTCTCACGCATCCCAATCCACCTCCTCGGCATGGAATACGGGGCCGTCCTTGCACACGTGCTTCATGGTGCCGTCCATCATCTGAATGGCGCAGCCCAGGCAGGCCCCAACACCGCAGGCCATCCGCTCCTCCATGGACACCTGGCAGGGAACGCCATACTCCGCCGCCACCCTTGCCACACTTTTCAGCATGGGCTTGGGGCCGCAGGCTAAAACAGCTGTAAAATTTTTATCTTTTTCAAGGATGTCCCGCACCTGGGCGTCCACAAAGCCGTGGCGGCCCAGGGTGCCGTCGTCGGTGCACAGATATGTTTGCTCACAGTTTTCCTGGAATCGGCCGACGATGGCGGGGAATGCTTTGTCTTTGGCGCGGAAACCCAGTACCGCCACCTTGGACCACTTGGGACTTTCGCCGTATTCCATGAGCGGCGGTACGCCAATGCCGCCTCCAACCAGCAGATAATGGCTGCCATCTGACACATTGAAGCCGTTGCCTAAGGGACCCAGCACGTCCAGCTTGTCCCCGACCCTACGCTGGGACAGCCAGCGGGTGCCCTCGCCCCGGACCTCGAAGATCAGGGCGGCGGTGTCCTCCGGCTCGTCCCACTGGGTACGGGCCACCGAGATGGGGCGCCGGAGCAGTTGACCGTCCCCACACTTGATGTGAAGGAACTGCCCGCCCCGCAGTCCGTGCCGCTCCACCAGCTTGCCCACCTCCAGCACCATCCACCAGGTACAGGCGTCCAGCTGGGTCATCTCAACCACGGTACAAATCTGTTGAACTGCCATTTTATCTCCCCTATATTGATGTAATTAGCCTAAAGTTCTTTTCTTTTTGCTTCTTTTTCTTTTCTTTCAAGAAAAGGGAAATAAGGACCTACAAAATCGTCACGTACTGGCGGATCTCGTCCCGCATCCTTTCGGCGGCGGCCCGGGCGGCCTCCTGGTAGTCCGCGCCGTCCTTCCCAGTTTTCTGCCAGGCGCACATGATGGAGCGGGAGGCGTTGACAATGGCCCCCCGGCCCAGCTCGTCAAAGGCGTAGCGCACATCGGCGGCGGTGCCCCCCTGGGCCCCGTAGCCGGGCACCAGGAAAAACACCTTATCCAAACGGCGGCGCAGCTCCCTGAGGACGGAGGGGTGGGTGGCCCCCACCACCGCCCCCAGGGCCTGGTAGTGGTATCTGCCCTCGGTGCCCTGGCCCCAGCGCTGGATCAAATCGCCCATGACGGTGTACACCAGCCGGTCCCCGGCCACAATGTCCTGGAGCTCCACCGAGGAGGGGTTGGAGGTCTTGGCCAGCACAAAGGCGCACTTGTCCCGTTCGGTGCAGTCCTTCAAGAAGGGCTTGACGGCGTCCGACCCCATGTAGCCGTTGAGGGTGACGCAGTCGGCGTCAAACACAGGGCAGGGGGTACCGCCCACCTGGGTGGTGCCCAGCCACGCTTCGCTGTAGGCGGCGGCGGTGGTGCCGATGTCCCCCCGCTTCACGTCTGCGATGACAAACAGGTCCTTGGATTTGGCGTAGGTAATAACCTCTTCCAGCGCCTGCATCCCCCGCCAGCCAAGCATCTCAAAATAGGCGGACTGGGGTTTGACGGCGGGCACCACGTCCGCCAGGGCGTCCATGAGGCCCTTGTCGAACTCCAGCACCGCCTGAGCGGCGGCCTCCAGGGTCTGGCCGTGCTGGTCCATATGTTTTTTGAGGATAAATGGGGGGACATACTCCACCCGGGCATCCAGCCCGGCCACGGTGGGGTTCTTTTTCGCCTTGATCTTGTCCTGCAGTACGTCGAATGACATGTCTCAGCCCTCCTGATAGATGATGTTTCCCCGGGAAATGGTGTACTTGACCTTCCCCCGCACGGCCCTGCCGTGGAAGGGGGTGTTTCGGCCCTTGGAGGCAAACCGCTCTTTGTCGATGACCCATTCCTGGTCCGGGTCGAAGAGGACCAGGTCGGCGTCCCGGCCTACAGCCAGGGTCCCCTTGTCCAATCCCAGCAGGGCGGCGGGGGAGGCGGACATCAGCGCCAGCACCCGGCTCAGGGGCAGCAGCCCCGTGTGGTACAGCTCCGTGAGGGCCAGGGCCAGGGAGGTCTCCAGCCCCACCATGCCGCTGGGGGCGTCGGGCAGGGGCTTGGATTTCTCCTCGGCGGTGTGGGGGGCGTGGTCGGTGACGATGGCGTCGATGGCACCGTCCGCCAAACCCGCCCGGATGCCCTCCACGTCCGCCTGGGTGCGCAGGGGAGGATTGACCCGTGCCATGGTTCCCTGACGAAGCACCTCCTCCTCGGTGAGGGTGAAGTACTGGGGGCAGGTCTCGCAGGTGACCTGGACGCCCCGGGCCTTGACCTGACGGACAATGTCCACCCCCCTGGCGGTGGAGATGTGGCAGATGTGGACGTGAGCGCCGGTCTCCTCGGCCAGCATCACGTCCCGCATGATTTGCAGCTCCTCCGCGATGGCGGGGCGGCCGGGGAAGCCCAGCTTTTGGGATACCGCCCCCTCGTTGACGGCGTAGTTTTGTACCATGTCCCTGTCCTCGCAGTGGTCCAGGAGAGGCAGGTCCAGCGCCTTGGCCTCCTGCATAGCCCGGCGGAGCAGGGCCAGGTTTTGAATGGGCACCCCGTCGTCGGTGAGGGCGGGGACCCCCGCCGCCTTCAGGGCGGCAAAGTCGGTGAGCTGTTCTCCCCTCTGGCCCACGGTTACGGCGCCGGCGGGGAGGACGTTCACCCCGGTGGAAGCGGCCTTTTCCCGCACAAGGTTCACGATATCCGGGCAGTCCGTGGCGGGCCGGGTATTGGGCATGGCCACCAGGGTGGTCACCCCGCCTTTGGCGGCGGCGGCGCAGCCGGAGATCACCGTCTCCTTATCCTCGAAGCCCGGCTCCCGCAGATGGACGTGCATGTCCACCAGGCCGGGAGCCACCACCAGCCCGGCCGCGTCCAGCACCCGCGCGCCCTCCGCGCTCAGGTCTCTGCCCTGGTGGACGATCCTGCCGTCCTCGATCAAAAGGTCCAGCTGGCAGTCGATCTTCCGGGCGGGGTCCAGCACCCGCCCGCCCTGGATCAGCAGACGCAAATGAAATTCCTCCTTTAAAACCTTTTGCCCATTATATCGGATAAAAAGCCGGAACGCAACGGACAAATGAAAAAGAAATCGCGGGGGAAAACGCCCCGGGGCAGGGCAGGATGGACAAGAAAAGGCGGGACCCCTCTCGGAGTCCCGCCTTTTGCAAGTGAGCCTGTAAGCCGGGTTCTGTCATTTAAGACAGCCATCTATCTAGGCGCACCGTTGCCGGTACGCTCCAGCCGCCTCCTGAACACGGCCGGGCCGGCCATATGTGTTCCCACGGCGTTGCTCCGGATAGAGTTTACAGCAATGGGCGCTTGACACGCCATTGGGTGAGCTCTTACCTCGCCTTTCCACCTTTTCTGGCGGGCTTGGCCCGCCAGTAGTCTATTTCTGTTGCACTTTTCCTGGGGTCGCCCCCGGCGGGTGTTACCCGTTATCCTCGCCCTGTGGAGCCCGGACTTTCCTCACGGACGGCCTTTCGGCCTGGCCGCGCGGCTGCCCAGCGCACTTGCGATTTTGATTGTACTTCATCTTTAGGTGATTGTCAAATGAAATTGAATGGGGTATAATACCTGTGTATGCGAAATTTTCCGTGGAGCGGCAAAGGCTCAAAAACGGTGATTTGGAGGTCCTGATATCAATGGAATCGGCGTTAAAGGAATATTTCGGCTCGTTAAAAGGAAAAAAGGTGGCGGTGATCGGCTTGGGCGTGTCCAACCGGCCCCTGGTGGAGGGGATGCTGGACGCGGGAGTCAAAGTGCTGGTGTGCGACAGGCGCCAGCGGGAGGACTTTGACGGCCTCATTGAGTCCCTGGAGCGCCGGGGCGTGACCGCCGCCCTGGGCCCGGACTATCTGGAGCGGCTGGAGGGGGCGGATGTGATCTTTCGCACGCCGGGCCTGCGCCCCGACGCGCCCCAGATCCAGCGGGCCGTAGCGGCGGGGGCGGAGCTCACATCGGAGATGGAGGTGTTTTTGGACCTGTGCCCCTGCCGTATCATCGCGGTGACCGGCTCAGATGGCAAGACCACCACCACCACCATCATCGCGGGACTGCTGGAGGCGGCGGGCTACCGCACCTTCGTGGGGGGGAACATCGGCCATCCACTGCTGTGCCAGGTGGACGACATCCGCCCGGACGACATGGTGGTGCTGGAGCTGTCCTCCTTCCAGCTGATGACCGTGCGTCAGAGCCCCGGCATCGCGGTGGTGACCAATCTGGCCCCCAACCACCTGGACGTACACAGAGATATGGACGAGTACGTGAACGCCAAGCGGAACATCTTCGCCTATCAGGACTCGGGGGACCGGCTGGTGCTCAACGCCGACAACGAGCTCACGGCGGGCTTTGCCGCCCAGGCCAGGGGAGAGGTCACCCTGTTCAGCCGGAAAAAGCCGCTGGAAAAAGGGGTGTACCTGCGGGACAAAACAGTGATGTGCCATGGGCGGCCGGTGCTGAACACCGGTGGCATCCTCTTGCCTGGCGTCCACAACCTGGAGAACTACATGGCCGCCATCGCGGCGGTGGATGGCCTGGTGCCCGACGAGGTGGTTCGCGACTTTGCCCGCACCTTCGGCGGAGTGCCCCACCGCATTGAGCTGGTCCGGGAGCTGGACGGGGTGCGGTATTACAACGACTCCATTGCCTCCAGCCCCAGCAGGACCACGGCGGGGTTGCGCTCCTTCGCCCAGAAGGTCATCCTCATCGCCGGGGGCTATGACAAGCACATCCCCTATGACGCCCTGGGACCGGAGATCGTGGCCCACGTCAAGACCCTACTATTGACGGGGGACACCGCCGAAAAAATCAAGGCGGCCACCCTGGCGGCTCCCGGCTATGGGGAGGGACAGCCCGAAATTCTGGACTGCGCCGATCTGAGCGAGGCGGTGGACAGGGCCCGGGCCATAGCCCGGCCTGGAGACGTGGTGATGATGTCCCCGGCCAGCGCCTCTTTCGACCGGTTCAAAAATTTCGAGGAGCGGGGCAATGCGTTCAAGGAGCTCGTGAACGGCCTGAAATAACAGAGAAGGAGCAAAACAGACGTGGAGATCAAGCAGATGTTAGCGCGGCTGTGCGGGGCGGGGGCGCCCTCCGGCTTCGAGGGCCCCGCCGTCCAGGCGGCCAGGGAGCTGCTGGAGCCGCTGATGGATGAGGTGTGGACCGACCGGCTGGGAAACCTGATCGGGGCGCGCCGCTGCGGGAAGCCAGGGGCGAAAAAGCTGCTGTTGGACGCCCATCTGGACGAGGTGGGGCTGGTGGTCACCGGGCACAAGGACGGTTTTCTGCGCTTTAGCGCCAACGGGGTGGATGTGCGGATGCTGCCCGGCCGGGAGCTCTTGGTCCTCACCGACTCGCCCATGCTTGGGGTGGCGGCCTGCCTGCCGCCCCATGTGCTGACGGAGGAGGACCGGGAAAAGGCCCCGGAGCTGAAAGACCTGCTCATTGACGTGGGGCTGGGCCAGGAGGAGGCCCAGCGCCGCATCCCCGTGGGCACGCCTGTGGTGTACCGGCCGGACTTCACGCCGCTGGGAGAGCGGCAGGCGTGCGCCAAGGCCCTGGACGACCGGGCCTGCTTCGCCGCCCTGGTGCGGGCGGCGGAGCTGCTGCGGAGCCGGGAGCTGGATGTGGATCTGTATATCCTGGGCAGCGTGTGCGAGGAAACGGGCGGCGTGGGGGCCAAGGTGGGCACCCAGGCGCTGTCGCCGGACCTCTGCGTGGCGGTGGACGTGACCCACGGCAGGACGCCGGACAGCACTAAGGAGGAGAGCTTTGTCATGGGCGGCGGCCCAGTGGTGGGCATCGGCCCCAACTGCGCCCGCTGGATGGTCAGGCGGCTGCTGGACAAAGCGGCGGCGCTGGATATGGCGGTACAGAAGGAAGTTATGGAGGGGAGCACCGGCACCAACGGCTGGCCCATGCAGGTAGCTAACGAGGGTGTTGCTACCGCCGTGCTGTCCATCCCGTTGAAATATATGCACACCCCGGTGGAGGTGGTGGAGCTGAGCGATGTGGAGGACACCGCCAGGCTGCTGGCCGCTTTCGTGACGAATCTGGGAGAGGAGGGGGCGCAATGATCGAGACGCTGAAAACCCTGTGCGCCCTGCCCGGCGTGTCCTCCCACGAGGACCGGGTTCGGGAGTATATCCGTCAGAGGGTGGAGCCATACGCCGACAGCGTCCGCACGGACGCCCTGGGTAATCTGATCGTGTTCAAGCGGGGGGCGAAAGCCACCGGAAACAAACTGATGCTATGCGCCCACATGGACGAGGTGGGGCTCATGGTGAAATCGGTGACCGATGAGGGCTACCTGAAATTCGGCTGTGTGGGGGGCATCGACCGCCGCGTTCTGCTGGGCAAGCGGGTGACGGTGGGGGAGAAGGCCATCCCCGGGGTCATCGGGCTGAAGGCCATCCACCTGACCACCGCCGAGGAGCGGAAAAAGGTGCCCAAGCTCACCGAGCTCTATATCGACATCGGCGCCAAGGACAGGGAAGAGGCCCTGGCCCAGGTGGAGCTGGGGGATATCTGCACCTTCGTCAGCGATGTGGCGGAGTTTGGAAACGGGATGCTCAAGGCCAAGGCCATCGACGACCGGGTGGGCTGCGCCGTGATGGTCAAGCTGCTGGAGGAGGAGCTTCCCATGGACTGCGTCTTTACTTTCACCGCCATGGAGGAGGTGGGCACCCGAGGGGCCTTTGGCGCGGCCTTCGACCTGACGCCGGAGATCGCCCTGGTGCTGGAGGGGACCACCGCCGCCGACATCCCCAGCCTGGAGCCGGACCGGCAGGTGTGCTGGCCGGGGAGAGGCCCTGTTTTGGCCTGGATGGACGGCGGGACCATCTATGACCGGGAGCTGTTCGAGCTGCTGCGGGCGCTGGCGGAGCAAAACGGCCTGCCCTGGCAGATGAAGCACTACTTGTCCGGGGGCACCGACGCCAGGGCCATCCAGCGCACCAAAGCGGGAGTGCGGGTGACCGGCATCTCGGCGGCGGTGCGCTATCTCCACGCCCCCAGCAGTGTGTGCGGTATTTCTGACGCGGAACAGATGCTTACGCTGGCCCGGCTCTTCCTGCGGGCCATGGCGGAGCGCTGACAGGAGGGTTTCGATATGGATATGATGCAGACTTTGACCCGGCTGGCGAGGGCGTTCGGCCCCTCCGGCTGTGAAAAAGAAATTTTCAACGTGATCGAGGAGCTGGCAAGGCCCTATGTGGACGAGATCTCCCGGGACACCCTGGGCAATCTCATCTGCCAAAAAAAGGGGAGCGGCCCCAGGGTGATGTTTTCCGCCCATATGGACTCCATCGGGCTGGTGACCACCCATATTGACGAAAAGGGATTTGTCCGGGTGGGGGCCTTGGGCGGTGTGAGCGCCAAGGAGGTGATGTATGCCCCGGTGCGGTTCCAGAATGGGACCTACGGACTGATCTGCGCCAAGGAGGGCGCGGAGCTGGACAAGCTGAAAGTGAGCGACCTCTATATCGACATCGGCGCGGTCGGTGAGGACGAGGCGAAAAAGCTGGTCCAGGTGGGAGACGCCGCGGTGTACGACACCCCGGTCCGACAGGCGGCGGGCCGGGTGATCGCCCCCTATCTGGACGACCGCATCGCCTGCCTGGTGCTGCTCCTGGCTATGGAGCAGATGGAGGAGACGGAAAACGACCTGTATTTTGTGTTCTCCACCCAGGAGGAGGTGGGCTGCCGGGGGGCCAAGACCGCCGCGTGGTCCGTGGACCCGGATTACGGCATCGCGGTGGATGTCACCGGGGCGGATGACGAGCCGGGGAGCAGCCACCAGGCCAGCAGCCTGTGCGGCAAGGGGGCGGCAGTGAAGGTGATGGACCGCTCGGTCATCTGCACGCCCGCGCTGGTGGAAAAGCTGATGGTATTGGGGGCGGAGAAAGGCATCCCCGTCCAGCGGGACGTGCTCCAGGTGGGCGGCACCGACGCGGGGCCCATCCAGGCCACCCGGAGCGGCGTGTACGCGGGGGGCATCTCCATCCCCTGCCGCTATATCCACACCCCGGTGGAGATGGCGGATTTGGGCGATGTGCGCGCCTGCGCCGAGCTGGTGGCGGCCTTTGCCGCCAGCAAGCTGGAGAAGTGAAAGAAACATGAGATAGGACGGGAACAGTTAATGAATTCTCCTTTACAGATATCAGAGCGTGTCCTGGCGCTGTCGGACCAGGCGGAGCGGGAGCTGAGCGGCCAGTTTGCCCGGATCGACGCCATCGCCCAGCGGGGCAGCCGGCGGGTGCTGGCGGCCTTTCAGGAGCACCGGGTGGCGGAGAGCTATTTTGCCGGGACCACGGGCTACGGCTATGACGATTTGGGCCGGGACAAACTGGACGAGATCTACGCCGACCTGTTCGGCACGGAGGACGCCCTGGTGCGCATCCAGTTTGTCAACGGCACCCACGCCATCGCCTGCGCCCTGTTTGGGGCGCTGAAGGCGGGGGACGTGCTGGTGTCCGCCGTGGGCGCCCCCTACGACACCCTTCTGGGGGTGGTGGGGGCGGTGGATAAAGGCCACGGCTCCCTCAAGGACTACGGCGTGGAGTACCGCCAGGTGGAGCTGGTGGACGACGCCCCCGATAAGGCGGGGCTGGCCCAGGCGGTCCGAGACCCCAGGGTGAAGGCGGTGCTGATCCAGCGCTCCAAGGGGTACGCCACCCGGGCCTCCCTCTCCGTGGACGAGATCGGGGAGCTGTGCGCCATCGTGCGGCAAAATAACCCCAACGCCGCCATTTTGGTGGACAACTGCTATGGCGAGTTTGTGGAGGAGCGGGAGCCCACCCATGTGGGGGCGGACCTGGTGGTGGGGTCCCTCATCAAAAACCCCGGAGGAGGACTGGCCCCCACGGGGGCCTATATCGCCGGGCGGCGAGACCTGGTGGAGGGGGCGGCCATGCGTCTCACCTGTCCGGGCATCGGCCGGGAGTGCGGCTCAACTTTGGGCAACAACCGTTTGCTGTACCAGGGCCTGTTTATGGCGCCCCATACGGTGGCGCAGGCGCTGAAAACAGCCGTGTTTGCCGCCCGGCTCATGGAGCTGCTGGGCTATGAGACCCAGCCCAGGTCGGATGAGGTCCGGCACGACATCATCCAGATGATCCATTTGAAGGAGCCGGAGGCGGTGAAGCGGTTTTGCAAGGGCATCCAGTCCGGGGCCCCGGTAGACTCCTACGTCACCCCGGAGCCCTGGGATATGCCGGGCTACGACAGCCAGGTTATCATGGCGGCGGGGGCTTTCATCCAAGGGGCGTCCATCGAGCTGTCCGCCGACGCGCCCATGCGGGAGCCCTACACGGTGTACCTCCAAGGGGGACTCACCTACGAGTCGGGCAAGACCGGCGTAATGCTGGCGGCGGAGGAGCTGCTGCGCGGCTGACATAGGCCGAGCCGTCCGCCGCATACAGTGCCCCATAGGGGGTGACTGTGTGGCTGTCAAGTGGAAACGCCTGCGTGCTGTGCTGCGGCGAGAGAGCGGGCTGATGAGGGCCTTGCCCGTGCTGGCGGCGCTGGCGCTGAGCTGGGCATTGCTGGGGACGATAAACAAACGGCTGGGCCCGGTCCTGGAGGCCAAGGCCTCCAGCCAGGCTGTCAATCTGATGACCCAGGCCATCGACACCGCCGTGGACAACTGCCTCCAGGCAAATGACATGAACTACGGGGATTTCGTCACCATCACCACCGACGGGGCAGGGAAGGTTACCTCTCTCACCAGCAACACGGCGGCCAACAGCCGGTTCAAGCGGCGGGTGGTGGAGGCGGTCACCCGCCAGCTCACCACCCTGGACAGCGACGCCCTGGGGGTGCCTCTGGGCAGCCTCACCGGTCAGCCCCTGCTGTCCGGCAAGGGGCCGTCCGTCCGGGCGCGGGTGGACTCGGTGGGGGAGGTCACGGCGGACTACGCCAATTCCTTCACCGCCGCCGGGGTGAACCAGACCCTGCACCGGGTAAGCCTGGACATCACGGCCACCGTCTATCTGTTTTTGCCGGGGGAGATCCTCCCCGTGTCCGTCAGCAGCGGCGTGTGCGTGGCGGAGACCGTCATCGTGGGCGAGACGCCCGACACCTATTTGAATCTGGAAAAGGGGAACGGCTGATATGGACTTTGCGACCCAGGCGGCGCGGCTTCGAGAGGAGCTGAACGAGCACAATTACCGTTACTATGTGCTGGACGCGCCCGCCATCTCCGACTTTGAATACGACAAAATGCTCCGGGAGCTGGAGGAGCTGGAGACGGCCCACCCGGAGCTGGTCACCCCGGACTCGCCCACCCAGCGGGTGGGGGGCAAGGCGCTGGACAGCTTCCAGCAGGTGATCCACCGGGTTCCGCTGCAAAGCCTCCAGGACGTGTTTTCTCCCGGCGAGCTGCTGGACTTCGACCGCCGGGTGAGGGAAAGCGCTGTAAAGCCGGAATACTTGCTGGAGCCCAAGGTGGACGGGCTGTCGGTTGCCCTGGAGTACGAAGATGGGGTGTTCGTCCGGGGGGCCACCCGGGGGGACGGCCAGGTGGGGGAGGACGTGACGGAGAATATCCGCACCATTCGTTCCATCCCCATGAAGCTGGAAAACGCCCCGGCGTCCCTCATCGTCCGGGGGGAGGTCTATATGCCCCGCAAGACCTTCGAGCGGCTCAACGAGGAGCGGGAGCTGCGGGGGGAGAGCCTGTTTGCCAACCCCCGCAATGCCGCCGCCGGGTCCATGCGGCAGCTGGACCCCAAGATCGCCGCCGCCCGGGGGCTGGACATGGTGGTGTTCAACATCCAGTACACCGACCACCCACCTTTTGCTACGGACAGCGCCGGGCTGGACTGGCTGAAAAAACTGCGCTTCAAGGTCATCGACTATCAGCTGCTGGAGGACATGGGGGATATCCAGTCCGCCATCTTCGAGCTGGGGGACCGGCGGGAGAAGTACCCCTTCGACATCGACGGGGCGGTCGTGAAGGTAAATAACTTGACACAGCGTGAGGCGCTGGGGGAGACGGCCAAATTTCCCCGCTGGGCGGCGGCTTACAAATACCCGCCGGAGCAGAAGGAGAGCGTGGTGGAGGACATCGTGGTCCAGGTGGGCCGCACCGGGGTGCTGACGCCCAAGGCGGTGATCTCTCCGGTCCGGCTGGCGGGCACCACCGTCACCAACGCCACCCTCCACAACCAGGACCTCATCACGGAGAAGGATATCCGGATCGGAGACACTGTCATCGTCCAAAAGGCGGGGGAGATCATCCCGGAGATCGTGTCCGTGGTGAGGGAGAAGCGGCCCCAGGGCACCGTGCCCTACCTGCTGCCCACCGTCTGCCCGGTGTGCGGGGCGGCGGTGGCCCGGGACGAGGACGGCGCCCACATCCGCTGCACCGGGGCGGAGTGCCCCGCCCAGCTGCTGCGCAACCTGACCCACTTCGCCAGCCGGGACGCCATGGACATCGAGGGCCTGGGCCCCGCCGTGGTGGAGGGGCTGGTGAACGCGGGGATGGTCAAGACCCCCGCCGACCTGTACCGGCTGGACCGGGACCAGGTGGCCCAGCTGGACCGGATGGGCAAAAAGTCGGCGGACAACCTGCTGGCCGCCATCGAGAAGTCCAAGGGGAACGACCTTTCCAAGCTGCTGTTCGCCTTTGGCATCCGGCAGGTGGGGCAGAAGGCGGGGAAGATCCTGGCCGCCCGGTTCGGCTCCCTGGACGCGCTGTCCCAGGCCAGCGAGGAGGAGCTCACCGCCATCGACGACATTGGCGGCATCACGGCGAAATACCTGACTGAGTGGTTCGCCGCCCCCCAGAGCCGGCACCTCATCGCCGGGCTGAAGGAGGCGGGGGTGAACATGGAAAGCCAGGCCGACCCCGTGGGGGACAAGCTGGCGGGACTCACCTTTGTGCTCACCGGGGAGCTGTCCACCAGTTCCCGGAAGGAGGCGGGGGCGAAGCTGGAGGCTTTGGGGGCCAAGGTGTCCGGCTCGGTGTCCAAAAAGACGGGGTGCGTGGTGGCCGGAGAGGCCGCGGGCTCCAAGCTGCGGAAGGCCCAGGAGCTGGGTGTACCTGTGCTGGACGAGGAGCAGTTCCTGGTGCTGGTGGGGGAGCGGGAGGGCGACGCGGACGCTCTTCTGGCCCAGCTTAGAAAATAGAGATAAAGAGGGAATGACCTATGGAACTCAAATTTGCCCGCCGGATGGACGGCTTCGAGCCGGGGATCTTCAATGTGCTGGACGACCGGAAAAATGAGCGGCTGGCCCAGGGAAAACCGGTATATAACCTGTCCATCGGCACACCGGACTTCCTGCCCGAGCCCCACATCGTGGAGGCCCTGGCCCAGGCGGCCTCCGACCCGAAAAATTACCGCTACTCCCTGGGGGAGACGGAGGAGCTGACCCAGGCGGTGCAGGGCTGGTACAAACGGCGCTACGGCGTGGAGCTGGGGGCGGACGAGCTGATGGCGGTGTACGGCTCCCAAGAGGGGCTGGCCCACGTGGGCTGGGCGCTGTGCGACCCCGGCGACGTGGTGCTGGTGCCCGACCCAGGCTACCCCATTTTTGAGATCGGGCCCTACCTGTGCGGAGCGGACTGCGTCCATTACCCGCTGTTAAAAGAAAACAATTATCTGCCTGATTTGGAGCATTTTGACCCTGATCTGGCGAAAAAGGCCCGGTTCATGGTGGTGTCTTACCCGGCAAATCCCTTGGGCGCGGCGGCGCCGGACGAGTTTTACCCCAGACTGATCGAGTTTGCCCAAAAATATGAGATTGTCATCCTCCACGACAACGCCTACTCTGAGATCATCTTCGACGGCCGGGTGGGCAAGTCCTTCCTCTCCTTTGAGGGGGCCAAGGAGGTGGGGGTGGAGTTCAACTCCCTGTCCAAAACCTATAACCTCACCGGGGCACGGGTGTCCTTCGTGCTGGGGAACCAAGAGATCGTGGGGGCCTTCAAGCGCCTGCGCTCCCAGATCGACTACGGGATGTTCCTGCCGGTGCAGGCGGCGGCGGTGGCGGCCCTCAACGGTCCCCAGGACAGCGTAGGGCGCAACCGGATGGAGTATCAGGCCCGGCGGGACGCCCTGTGCGGCGGATTGCGGTCCATCGGCTGGGAGGTTCCGGACAGCCAGGGCAGCATGTTTGTCTGGGCGCCCCTCCCAGCGGGGTACACAAACTCGGCGGAGTTTTGCTTTGAGCTGCTGGACCGCACGGGGCTGCTGTGCACCCCCGGTTCCGCCTTCGGTTCCCTGGGGGAGGGCCATGTGCGGTTTGCCCTGGTGCGGCCCGTGCCTGTCATGAAGGAGATCGTGTCGGCGGTTGAGGCCGGCGGCATTTTGGAGGGTAGGACATGAGCGCCCGCGCGGACAGGCGAGGAAGCATACAAAACAGAAAAAAACTGGTGGTCCTCCTGCTGCTGGCGCTGGCGGCAGTGGTGGCGTTCACGGCCCTGAGCCTGCACCTGAACGGCTCATTGACGCTGGACAACCTGCTGGTGGAGCTGGGCCTCAAGCCTCCGACGGTGATCTCGGCAGAGGACATCCCCGCCTATTCCGGAGAGCCCTATGTGATCCTGCGGGACAATCAGCCCGACTTTGACCTGGAGGACCTGACGCTGGAGCCCTTTGAGCGCTACAGCGAGCTGGACTACCTGGGCCGGTGCGGTGTGGCTTATGCCAATATCTGTCTGGACATCATGCCCACCGAGCCCAGAGGGGACATCGGCCAGGTGAAGCCGTCGGGCTGGCAGACCGTAAAATACGACTGCGTGGACGGCAAATATCTCTACAACCGCTGTCACCTGATCGGCTACCAGCTGGCGGGGGAGAACGCCAACAGGCAGAACCTGATCACCGGAACGCGGTATATGAATGTGGAGGGGATGCTCCCTTTTGAGAACATGGTGGACGACTATGTGGAGGAGACGGAAAACCATGTGCTCTACCGGGTGACTCCGGTTTTTGAGGGAGACAACCTGGTGGCCAGCGGGGTTCAGATGGAGGCGTTTTCTGTGGAGGATGAAGGAGAGGGGCTTTGCTTCAATGTGTATATTTATAACGTCCAGCCTGGCATAGTCATCGACTATTCCACGGGGGATAGTTGGGAAGAATAGCGAGAAAGGCCCGCTCCAAGGTTTGGGGCGGGCCTTTTTAAATGCAAAAGAATTATTTGTCAAAGGCTGGGTTGGTGAAGTAGACGTTCTTTTGGTCCAGCCGCTCCTTAGCTAGGGCGATTGCCTCGCCGAAACGCTGGAAATGGACAATCTCACGTTCCCGCAGGAAACGGATAACGTTGCTTACATCCGGGTCATCAGACAGACGGAGAATGTTGTCGTAGGTAAGGCGGGCCTTCTGTTCTGCCGCCATATCCTCGGTTAAGTCTGCGATAACATCTCCGGTGACCTGCATAGTGGAAGCGGACCAGGGGTAGCCGGAGGCAAATTGAGGATAGACGCCGGCGGTGTGGTCCACAAAATAGGCGTCAAATCCAGCGGTCCGGATCTGATCTTCGTTGAGGTTGCGGGTGAGCTGATGGACCAGGGCACCTACCATTTCCAGGTGCCCCAGTTCCTCGGTCCCTACTAAGGGGCTAAAATATAGCAGTAAAAAAGTAGCCAATTCCAATACAGATAAAGGGAAAATACTTCATAGATTTTCGCATATTCGAAGTATGCCGCCGCAAATATCCGAAGGCAGGAGAGACGCTTATCATGCCGAAGGACAAGCCCTGTTGGGAGGTCTGCGTCTGCGTGGCGATCCCAGAATAACAAATGCAGAAACACAAAAGAACGGAGCGGACAGCACGGCCAATCGAAAGCACAGTCTATTTCACTTGAAACCTGCTGACCAAGGGAGGAGCAGGGCCTGTTGTATGCCAGTGCCCCTAAGGGGGAGATGACCCAGTTCATCGCCTTGGCGGAGGACCAGCACTTCATCCGGGAGGAGTTGGAGCGGCTGGAATTGGCCGCTTTTGTGGCGGACGGCTCCATTTTGCCCCGGGAGAGCGGCGTATCCGACCGGCCCATGAAGGGGGCGGTGCCCTTTCAATCTCCGAAGAAGTTGGCGGTGACCCTAGAGCTGCCCCACCGGGGTACTGTCCGGTGGATGGGGATACGCCGGGGAATCACCCTCATCGCCGGCGGAGGCTACCACGGCAAATCCACCTTGCTGAAAGCACTGGAGCGGGCCACGAATCTGTGGCAAAAAGCCGGGGTGTCCCTGATTCTGGTGGTGGGCAGCTGTGGGGCTCATTTTCACCTTGCCGACAACGTGGTGCAGATGGACGCCTACCACGCCCGGGACATCACAGACCAGGCCAAGGCGGCGCTGATGAAGCTGATGGAGGAGAAGGGGCTGGGGGCGGTCTGCGGCGGCGGGGTCGTCCCTGCGGGGCTGACTATGCCCCGGATGCAGGAGATCTTCGCCTGCTTTGACCGATATTGATATCCGGCCCGTCAGCAGTTCCCGGTGTAGACATAGGCCAGCCAGTTCCTGGCTTCCTCCGCCAGTTGGTATACCCGCTCCACCGGAGTGGGCGGACGGTCTTGCATCTGGTATCGGGGGAAAAAACGTGACAGGTGCAGAGGGATATCCGGGCTCACTGACGCCAGCCACTGGGCCAGGGCGCGGATTTCGTCCGCGCTGTCGTTCTCACCGGAGACCAGCAGGGTGGTGACCTCCACGTGGCACCGCTCCGCCGCCAGGGCGATGGAGCGCTTCACCGTGACCAAGTCGCCGCCCAGGCGGCGGTACCATTCTGGGGTGAAGCCTTTGAGGTCGATATTGGCCGCGTCAAGATAAGGGAGGAGCGCCCGCCAGGGCTGTTCCTCGATAGTACCGTTGGAAACCAGCACGTTGACCATGCCCCGGTCATGGAGGACGGCGGCGCAGTCCCGGACGTACTCGTAGCCCACCAGCGGCTCGTTGTAGGTGTAGGCCACGCCAATGTTTCCCCGGGGGATCAGCTCCGCCGCCTTGTCCGCCAGCTGTTTGGGCGACATGTCCACGGTCTGGATTACGCCATCCCCAGCCATGGAGATTTCATGGTTCTGGCAGAAGGGACAGCAGAGGTTGCAGCCGAAGCTGCCCACCGATAAGATCAGGCTCCCGGGCCGGAAACGGCGCAGGGGCTTTTTTTCGATGGGATCCAGGGCCAGACTGGTGAGCTTGCCGTAGTTCAGCGGCAGGACGGCCCCGCTCCGGCAGACCCTGGCCCGGCAGAAACCGGTCTGGCCCTCCGCCAATTGGCAGTGGTGGAAGCACAGTTCGCATTGTGCGCTCATGTGTGCCGCACCACCTCGAACCGTTCTAGGGTATAGGTTTCACGGGAACTGATGCCGCCCTTTTGGCGGGCGATGTCGATCTGCTGTTCCACCGTGTCCACGCCGTCCAGATCGGGGAGGAGCAGACCCCGGCGATTGCCGCAGGACACGATGACGCCGTACTTTTTCACATCCAACTGAGCGGGGGAGGAGATGAGCTCCGGCTCTCCCAGCACGTCCACGCTGTATTCCAGGCTGTTCAGCTCGTCCTTGACCACGGGCGGGAAGCGGGGGTCCCGGGCTCCGGCGGATACGGCGTTCTGCACGATCTCCCAGGCCACGCTGGCGGTGGTGGGACCGGTGGTGCCGATACAGCCTCGGAGCTGCCCGTGGGCATGGAGGGAGACAAAGGCCCCAGCGGCCTTCCCTGTCAACTCCTGGGGCAGGCCGCCCGGAAGGGTATGCAGATGTTGCCCTGTGCGGACGTAGGTCTCCAGCGACAGCCGGGCCAGACGCACCCAGGGGTCCTCGGCGGCCTTGCACTCCGCCAGGCGGACGCGCTCTATCTCCTTACACTGAGCGGCAAACCGGCGGCTCTCATCCGGGCCGGTGACTGCAAAGGCAGCTACGCCATATCCCACGCCGGTGACGCCCTCATAGCTGAGCAGCTCCGGTTCCACGGCCAGACCGTCCAGTGCCCCAGCCATGATCTGGAAGGAGCGCAGGCCGCACTCCGCCGCCCGGTCACACAGGGCTGGGTCCATGGTGAGAAATTGGAGGAAGTCCCCGGATGCCATGGCGGCGGTGACCCGGCGGTCAAATACAGGCCCCTCTGGGGCGTAGCCGTAGGGACCGTCGTCACGCAGCTTGTGGGACAGGTCGCCGCTGGCTATAAACACGGCCCTGCGGCCCAGCTTGTCCACCGCATTGGCAACGCATTGCCCCAGTTGATAGTGCTGTAAAGGAGAAAAACCTGACAGGCTAATGCGCAGGATAGGGCAGTCAACTCCGGCCTCTTGAAGGAAGTAGAGGGGCAGGAAAGTGCCGTGATCCAGAGACGGGTCACGCTCTCCCAACGTTCCGGCCTGGAGGCCCGCCGCCTCCGCCTGCCGGACAAGCTCTCGGCGCAGCTCTGTATCGTACTTTACCACGAGGCGGGTCTGGGGTGCGCCGAAGGAGGCCATACTGCCGGACGCGCCCGCGCCGGGGGAGATGTGGAAGTAGTCGGCGTACATAACGGTGTGTGGCGACGAGATCACCAGGACCTCCGGCTTCCAGTCCGCCACCTGCTTTGCGGCGGCACGGTAGGCGTCGATGGTGGCCTGGACCTGCCGCTCTTGGCCCCGGCCGACAGTGGGGATGATGAGGGGCGGGTGGGGGACGATGATGGCTCCTAGCATGGACATAGGGATCACTCCTGTTACAATGGATTTGCGCTGGATGGGGCGCGGGTAATGTTTGGACTCAGCGCCGGACGAATCGGATCTGACAGATATCGTCCCCCCGGGCGATGGTGGCGGGCAGGTCCAGCTGGCAGCCGAAGCTCTCTGCGATGCCCCGGTCGCCGCACATGGCGTGGTCGCACAGCTGCCGGATTTCCTCGTCGGAGCAGCCCTGCTTCTGCCAGGCTTTCACCAGGGGGCAGTAGTGGAAGTCGATGTCCAGATGGTCGTCGTCGCACCGTTTGATGTCCATCTCAAACACCCACTGGGCAAATTTGGAGAACAGGGTCTTTTTCAGCCCCTTCAGGGATGGCCCGCCCCCGGCCTTTTTCCGCAGCAGCCCGCCCTGGTACAGCCCGCAGCGGCGGATGGCGGCGGGGGCGTAGTCCTCCGCATGCAGGCCCTTTTTGGCGGCCTCATCGCACAGCAGGTACATCCACAGCGCCCGGTGCTCCAGCTGCTCCCGGATGGCCACAATCAGCGGATTTTTGATTTTCGGTTCGTTTTTTACCTTGCTCATAAGTATCTCCCTCTCTTTTTATGGATAGTTGCGCAAAAAATCAGTGTAGAACGTTACCGCGCCGGAGATGGCGTCCAGGTCAATGTTTTCATTGTCCGAGTGGACGGAGCCCAGCTGCTGTGCGGAGAGCCGGATGGGGGCGAAGCGCAGCACACAGGGACAGATGTCGGTAAGCCACCGGGCGTCCGTCCCGGCGGGCAGGATGAAGGGGATGGGCGGGTAATCCGGGAATACCGTGCGGATGCGCTCCATGGTGTAGGCGAAGGCGGGGCGCGTCATGTCCGCCGGGCCGTGGTACTCGGAGGCGGGGTCGAGCTCAATCTCCACGCCGTACTTTTTCGCGGCCTCCCGCAGGGCGTCCAAGTCCGCCGCCATGTCCCCCTCGTCCACCGCCTTGAAACTTACCGCGGCGGTACAGTGTTTGTCGTTCCCTTCAATTTTGGAGAAGGAACACACGGTGCCCAGCATGGCCCCCGCCTGGGGGTTAAGCTTGGGCATGACCTTTTGGAGCAGGGGAGCGGTCAGCCAAAGATTGCCCAGTACCGCGTTCATGGGAAATTTGCAGTGGGGGGCCAGGTGGGCGAACATGGCCCGCACCTGGGGGTTCAGGCGGCGGATAAACAGCTTCCCGGACGCGGCTTCCTGGAGGAAGCCCGTCATACGCTCAATGGGGCTGGCGGCGACGGCCGCGGTGAGACCCGCGTGGGCGCTGGATGCGCGGGCGGTGCAGTTGAGCTTGTACCGCCCCTTTTCATGGACGGCCACCATGGCGCATTTTTCGCAGGTCATGCCGCCCAAAGGCGGGTCGACGATAGCGCCCCCCTCGTCCAAAACCACCTCGAAGGTGAGGCCTCGTTCCTTGAAGTACACCAGCGCCTTGGGGATGCCGTCGCCCCCCAGCTCCTCGTTGTGGGAGGAGGCCAGGAACACATTGCAGGGCGGCTCCCAGCCCTGGGAAAGCAGCTCCTCCAGGGCGGAAAACTCGGCGAACAGGGGCGTTTTGGTATCCACCGTCCCACGGCCCCACAGACTGCCGTCCGCGATTTCCCCGGAAAAGGGGGCGTGCTCCCAGGCGCCCACCGGCATTGCCACATCGTGGTGGGACATGAGGATGATATTTCTGGACGGGTCTTTCCCCCCCAGCTCGTACACCCAGCAGTCGTCGCTGAAGACGCGGCGCTCCATGCGCGTATGTACCAGGGGGAACAGCTCCTCCATCACCCTGCGCAGTTTGGCGAACTCGGTGTCGTTGTAGGGGCCTTTCATAGACATGGTTTTGCATTGGATCATCCGGGCCAGCCGGGAGGCGTATTGCTCCGCCGTCATTTCGGTGCCCCCTTCCCCGCGCCCCGGATGACGGAGAGGATCTCCTTCTCACGGTACATGGCGTAAACTGCCACAGAAATCAGAGTAAATACCCCACCCGCCACGGCGGTGAGCAGCAGCCCCTGCCGGCCCACGCTCTGGCCGGTCACCGCCCCCACCACAACGAGGGAGGGGACGATCATGGTGGCGATGGAGGTACCCATTTTGGTGACAAAGCTTTTGGCGGCGGCAAAGGTGCCCTCCTGGTTGACGCCGGTTTTCACGGTGTCATAGCGGATTACGTCTGCCATCATGGAGGAGGGCAGGATGTTGAGCACCGCGAAGGGCAGGGATACGAACAGGGCGAAGGCCACGGCGGTGACCATGGCGTTGTCCTTGGGGAAGGTGTCCACAAAGCAGATGATGAACTCGGCGGCGGCAAAGACCACACAGCCCACAATCATGGGGATTTTCTTCCCGAACCGCTTGGACCACTTGTTGATGACGGGGTAGAGAATCAGCGAGCCCACAATGGAGGTGGCCATGATGATGATGGACTGCTCCTCGGGGATGCCCATGAGCTCGGTGATGTAGTACATGATGCAGGCCTGGAAGAAGCTCATGCCGGTGCCCTCGAAGAGCTGGCCCAGGGTGACCGTACGGAAGTGACGGTTGGAAAAGGCGTGCTTCAGAGAGGCCGTCAGCGGCGCGGTGGGGCGCACTGAGGTCACGTAGTCCTTCTCCCGGATGACAAAAACGGGGACAAAGAGCAGCCCCACCCCCACCACGGTGAAGGCCAGGAAGGTGAGCCGCCAGGCGGCGATGGGGGAGACGCCCAGCCCTTTGATTGAGGACACGATGGCGGGGGTGGCGTAGCCCAGCATGCTGCCCACCACGAAGAACAGAGAGTGGTAGGTGTAACTGTCCACCAGCAGGCCGTCGTCCCGTACCATCTCCGGGAGCAGGGCGCTGTGGGGAATCATGTACAGCGTGTAGAAGATGTAGTAGCCCCAGATGAACACCGCCAGCCAGATATCGTTGAGCAGGGGAGAGGCAAAGGGGGAGCAGAAGATCAGCAGGGCGCACAGGGCGAAGGGGACGGCGTACCGCCGCAAAAAGGGGATGCGCCGGCCGTCCCGGTGGCCGGACTTGTCGCTGAGGGAGGCCACCATAGGGTCGGATACCGCGTCGATGACGTGCCCCAGCGCTTTGATCAGGCCGATGACCGTCAGCACCCCGGCGAACACATAGCCCTGGGTGATGAGGGTGGGCAGGCCGGAGGCGGCGGTGGGCTGGTAGAAATAAATCAGGTAGTTGTTCAGCATGGTGGTGAACAGCCCCACGGCGAACAGGGGCAGGCAGTACAGGACGATGGAGCGTCGGGTAATTTTTTTCATATTTTCATCTCCTGCGCAGGTTTTCTCCATTAAAGTCGAGCAAGTTCAAATAGATAGGGTCACAGCACCATCACCAGCGTGCCTGCGCCAATGAGGATGCACCCGATGACAGACTTGGGTGTGAATTTTTCATGGAGGAACACCGCCGCCATCACCAGCGTGATTACAACGCTCAGCTTGTCGATGGGCACCACCTTGGACACCTCGCCGATCTGGATGGCCCGGTAGTAGCACAGCCAGGACGCGCCGGTGGCCAGCCCGGACAGGATGAGGAACAGCCAGCTTTTGCGGCTGATCTCGGAGATGCCGCCCTGGGCGTTGGTGAGGAACACCATGACCCAGGCCATGGCCACCACTACCATGGTGCGGATGGCGGTGGCCAAGTTGGAGTTGACGCCGTCAATGCCCACTTTGGCTAAGATGGAGGTGAGGGCGGCAAATACGGCGGAGAGCAGCGCAAAGATGAACCACATAAATAGCGACCTCCTTACAGTTTTTCTGCGCACAGTTTAGCACGGGATGAGGCGTTTTGCAATCCGGGCCGCGTCAAAATTTGATTTCTACCCCTGTGTGTGATATACTGCAAAAAAATCTGTCGAATGGAGGAAGCTGGATTGAAGGGATTTGTGCGGAAAGATCCATATCTGTCGCTGTGCGGGCTGAACTGCAAGCTGTGTTCCATGGAACTGGGCGGGCACTGCGGGGGCTGTGGGTTTGGCAACCAGTCCTGTGCCATCGCCCGGTGCGGCATGGAGCACGGAGGGGTAGAGTACTGCGTTCAATGCCCGGAATATCCCTGCGGGCGGTATAAGGGCATGGCTGCCTACGACTGTTTCATCACCTCTGTCCATCGAACGCGAGACTTGGAAAAGCTCAGGCAGATGGGCAGCGAGGGCTATGACGCGGAACAGATGGAGAGACGGAACATCCTGGACCGCCTGCTGGCCGGGTATAACGATGGACGGAAAAAGACCCTGTTCTGTCTGGCGGTCAACCTGCTGGAGCTGGACGATCTGAGGAGGATCCTGGAAAAAGCGGACAGGGAGACGGGGCAGCTGCTCCCAAAAGAAAAAGCGGCCTATGCGGCCAGCCAGCTTCAAGAGTGCGCCGCCAGAAGCGGCGTTGTGTTAAAGCTGCGAAAGAAACCGACGTAATTTGAGGGGGAAACAGCGATGATAACCGGCGAACTGAAAAACAGGATCAACAGCCTCTGGGAGATTTTCTGGACCGGCGGCATCACCAACCCCTTGGATGTGGTGGAGCAGATGACTTACCTCATGTTCATCCACGACCTGGACGAGACGGACAACCTCCGGGCCCGTGAGGCCGCCATGCTGGGGCTGGTCCACCAGAGCGTTTTCGCGGAGGAAGTGCGTATTGGAGAGCGCACCTTCCCCGGAAACCAGCTCAAGTGGTCGGTATTCCACGACTTCCCGGCTGAGAAAATGTATGCCGTCATGCAGGAGCAGGTGTTTCCGTTCATCAAAAGCCTCCACGGGGACAAGGCCAGCGCCTACGCCAAGTACATGGATGACGCCATCTTCAAGATCCCCACGCCGCTGATGCTGGACAAGGTGGTCACCGCGCTGGACGGCATCTACGAGCATATGGCCCAGGTGCGGGACGGCGACGTCCGGGGCGACGTGTACGAGTTCCTGCTGTCCAAGATTGCCACCGCCGGGGTCAACGGACAGTTCCGCACCCCCCGGCACATCATCAAAATGATGGTGGAGCTCATGGCCCCCGGCCCGGACGAGGTGATCTGCGACCCGGCCTGCGGCACGTCAGGCTTTTTGGTGGCGGCGGGGGAGTACCTCAAGGAGCACCACAAGCAGGAGATTTTTTTCGACCGGCGGAAAAAGGCCCATTACATGAACCACATGTTCCACGGCTTCGACATGGACCGCACCATGCTGCGCATCGGTGCCATGAACATGATGACCCACGGGGTGGAAAACCCCTTTATTGAGTACCGGGACAGCTTGTCCGACCAGAACCCGGACCGGGAAAAATACTCCCTCATCCTGGCCAATCCGCCCTTCAAGGGCAGTCTGGACGCGGACATCGTGTCCGCCGACCTGCTGAAGCTGTGCAAGACGAAAAAGACGGAGCTTTTGTTCCTGGCGCTGTTCCTGCGGATGCTCAAGGTGGGCGGGCGCGGCGCTGTCATCGTGCCGGACGGGGTGCTGTTCGGCTCGTCCAAGGCCCATAAGGACATCCGCCGGGAGCTGGTGGACCACAACCGGCTGGAGGCGGTGATTTCCATGCCATCCGGGGTGTTCAAGCCCTACGCGGGGGTGTCCACCGGGGTACTGGTGTTCACCAAGACCGGCCACGGCGGTACGGACAAGGTGTGGTTTTACGATATGCGCGCCGACGGGTTCAGCCTGGACGACAAACGGGCCCCGGTGGCGGACAACGACATCCCGGACATTGTGGCCCGGTTCCACAACTTGGCGGAGGAACAGGGGAGGGCGCGGACCGAGCAGTCCTTCCTGGTGCCCCGGGAGGAGATCGTGGAGAACGGGTATGACCTGTCCATCAACAAGTATCGAAAGACCGAGTATGTGCCGGTGGAGTATCCGCCCACCAGCGAGATTTTTGCGGAGCTGCGGGCGCTGGAGGCGGAGATCCAGAGGGGGTTGGAGGAGCTGGAGGGGATGGTGTGATGGTGAGATATTCTTTTCGGGATTTGGTGATAGATGCCCGTACTGGATTAAATCCAAGGAAAAACTTTGTCCTTGGTAAAGGATACAATTATTACATTACTATAAAAGATATACATAGTGGGAAAATTGTCATAACTGATAAAACTGATCGGATTGACGATGCTGCGATTGCAATGATAAAAAAGCGTTCCAGAATAAAGGTTGGAGACATTTTGTTTACAAGTATTGGACGGATTGGAGAAACTGCGATTGTT
>ERZ808042.95-NODE-95-length-84417-cov-59.829286_pt1 | contig 84417 bp, 52 predicted proteins | sample MGYA00380193_ERZ808042 | MGnify/ENA primary metagenome ERZ808042 (study PRJEB31490, sample SAMN06133401) | mouse gut metagenome | isolation source: M1_2 | host: mice | place: China: Chengdu | collected 2015-05 ...
GCCAGCGGGTTGTGGCTCTCGGGACCCTCGTAGGCTATCTTGCCTATGCCGGGAAAATATTCTTTTGCCATAGTTTTGTAAAAAGGTTGGATTATTTAAGTTTGAATTTTACTTTCACAGGAGTGTTGTCCGAAGCTCCGCCCACGTACAGCGTGAATGCGCCCGGCTCGGCCACCCACTCGTGGGCCTCGGCGTCGAAGAACTTGAGGAGGTCGGGCGTCACGGTGAATGTCGCGTTCTTTGTCTCGCCGGGTGCGAGCCATATTTTCTCGAAGCCTTTCAGCTCTTTTACGGGACGGAGCACGCTGGCCTTGTCGTCGCCGACATAGAGCTGCACAACTTCGGCGCCTTCGCGCTTGCCGGTGTTGGTTACCGGTACGGTGATGGTGAGCGAGCCGTCGGCAGCCATTTCCTTAGCCGAAAGCACGGGCTTGCCGTAGGCGAAGTCGGTATAGCTCAGGCCGTGGCCGAAGGCGTAGCGGGCGGGGACTTTCTTGGTGTCGTGCCAGCGGTAGCCCACGAGAATATCCTCCTCGTAGCGCTGCTGCGGGGCGCGAGCGCCGAACAGAGTGTCGCCTTCCTTGCTCTCGACGCCGGGATAGCACTCCGTGCCGAATGCGTTGGCACCGTTGTCGGCGAGTTTCACGGGAATCGAGTAGGGGAGCTTGCCGGAGGGATTGATGCGGCCGCTGATGGCATCGGCGACGGAAGCGCCGCCCATCGTGCCGAGATAGCCTACGTGCATGATTGCGGGCACGTCGTCGGCCCAGGGCATGGCGTAAGCGTTGCCGGTGATGTTGGCGACGATAATGTTGGGATTGGCCTTGGCGAGTTCGGCAATGAGGCTATTTTGATTGTAGCTCAGGTCGTAGCTCTTGCGGTCGGTGCTTTCGCAGTCCTCGTATGCGTTCTTGTTCAGGCCTCCGATGTAGATGACGACATCGGCCTTGCGTGCCATATCAACGGCCTGCTCGCGCAGGGAGTCCTGCACGGCGGCGGGAATCTCGTCGATGCGGCCGTACATGGGGCGTCCGGCCTCATAGCCCTGTGCAAACTCCACGTTGGAGGCACCGAAGACATCGCGCAGCGCCTGAAGCGGCGACACGTAGTCCTTGACTTTCAGCTCCGAAGAGCCACCGCCATCGCTGAGCCGGCGCACGGCATTGTCGCCCACGACGAGTATTTTACGACCGGCAGCCGGGTCGAGGGGTAGTATGCCGGAATTCTTCAGCAGCACGATGCTCTCGTCGCCTATTGCCTTTGCGGCAGCGTAATGCTCGGGCGTATGCAGTGAGCCGAGGGGTTTCTTGTCGTTGAGAGCTGTGCGGAACACCAGGCGCAGGATGTTGCGCACCTTGGCGTCGACGGCCGAATCGGGAATCTCGCCCTTGGCTATCATTTCGCGGAAAGGACGACCGAGGTAATAGTCGTCGTAGGTGAACTCGCTCTCGCTGGTGAGGCCGTTGGTGTAGCTACCCATCTCCACGTCGAGGCCGTTGAGTGCGGCCTCGCGGGTGTCGTGTGCGCCGCCCCAGTCGGTCACCACTACGCCGTCGAAGCCCCATTCGCCGCGCAGTATGTCGTTGAGCAGACGGCTGTTGTGGCAGCAATGCTGGTTCCATATCTTATTGTAGGCGCCCATGATGGTCCATGCGCCGCCATCCTGTACGGCAGCCTTGAATGCAGGCAGATAGATCTCGTAGAGGGCACGGTCGCTGACGTTGACATTGATATTTCCGCGCCACTGCTCCTGATTGTTGAGCGCGAAATGCTTCACGCTGGCGGCGACGCCGTTCTTCTGGAGCTCCTGGATGTAGGGCACCACCATGACCGAAGCCAGCCACGGGTCTTCGCCCATGTACTCGAAGTTACGGCCGTTCAGCGGCGTACGGTAGATGTTGACGCCGGGGCCGAGCAGTACGTCCTTCTTGCGGTAGCGGGCTTCTTCGCCCACGCTCTTGCCGTAGAGAGCCGACATGGCGGGATTCCACGTGGCCGCGAGAGCCGTAAGCGCCGGGAAGGCAGTTGCGGAATCGTTGGTCCAGCCGGCATAGCCCCAGTCGTTCCAATTGATTTCGGCGCGAACGCCATGGGGGCCGTCGCTCCACCACAGCTCGGGGATGCCGAGCGAGGGTACTCCGGCTGAAGAGAATTTGCTCTGTGCGTGGCACATAGCTACTTTTTCCGCCAGTGTCATACGGCTGAGGGCGTCTTCGATGCGATCTTCGACCGGCGCGTTCGGATTGAGATAGACCGGTGTCTCTGCGACCGCTATCGCGGCCGAGGCACCGAGTATGAGAGATAAGATCTGTGCTTTCATGATTTTTCAGTTGCAAATATACAAAAAACAGATAAAAGGCGATTCTTATTTGGAAGTAATTGTTGTCTCGGCAGGGGCGAGGCCTTCGGATGTGGCACGCACTGTGGCGGTGCCCGCCTTGCCGCCGGCGTTCTGCACAATCAGCATGGCCTTGCCGTAGAAGGCGCGGCGCTTGTTGTCCTTGAAACGTTCGAGCGATATGGGGCTGCCGTTGTCGACCCCGGCGTTGAATGCCGGTCCTTCAACCTCGAAGAAAATCTGATTGTCGGCCCAGGGGCAGACGTTGCCGTCCTTGTCGACCACCTCGGCAAGCACGTAGCTCAAGTCGGTGCCGTCGGCGTTGATTTCGGAACGGTCGGGCGTAAGGCGTATGGCCGCCGGTGCGCCTGCCGTACGGCGCTCGTCGCGCGCCACCTCGCGGCCGCCGCGGCGGCTGATGGCTGTGAGAGTGCCGGGCTCGAAGGGTACCTGCCAGCTCACGTGGAAGTCGTCCGGACCCTTGCTGCGTGTGCCGAGGCTGCGGCCGTTAAGCAGCAGCTCTACCTCGTCGGCGTTGTTGTAGTAGGCCCATACGTCTACCACACGGCCTGGCTCCCAGTTCCAGTGCGGCAGCAGATGTAGCACGTTTATGTCGGGACGCCATTCGCCCTGATACATATAATATATGTCTTTCGGTATGCCGGCAAGGTCGACGATGCCGAAGTAGCTGCTTCGTGCGGGCCATCCGTAGGGCGTGGGTTCGCCGATGTAGTCGAAGCCGGTCCACACGAACTGGCCGGAGATGAAGTCGTTGTCGCGGACGTGGCGCATAGTGCCTGCATGCGTGTTGCCCCAGGGTACATGGCAGTTGTCGAAGCTGGAGCATGAGAAAGTCTTGTTGAAGAAAGGCTTGTCCCAGCGTTCGGGCCAGATGTGCATGCTGTCGGCCGGCATGTCGTAATAGCCTCGCGTAGCAAGTCCGGAAACGCTTTCGGTGACGATGAAGGGCTTGCCGGGGAAATTCTGCGGCACGGAGGCGAAGTCGGAATCGTGGTAGTTGTAGCCTATGATGTCGAGCGCTCCGCTGCGGAAGAGGTTGTTGCCGGGATTGGGTTCGTTGCAGCCGGCGGTGACGGGGCGCGTTGGGTCGAGCGAGCGAACGCGGTCGGCGAGCTTCTGCGTCAGCAGCATATTCACGTTGACCTCGCCCTCGGCGGCGAGCTGTTCCTTGCTGTGACCGAAATTGAGGATGAGATTGGCTTCCTCAAGACTGAGGGTGTCGGCGGCGGCATCGTTCCACTGCTCGAGGACCTCGTTGCCGATGCTCCACATGATGATGCTGGGATGGTTGCGGTCGCGGCGTATGAGATCGTCCATGTCGCGCTCATGCCACTCGTTGAAGTAGCGGGCGTAGTCGTGGGCAGTCTTCTTCTTGCGCCACATGTCGAAAGTCTCGTCCATGAACAGCAGGCCCATCTCGTCGCAGAGGTCGGCAAGCTCGGGGGCAGGCGGGTTGTGCGACGATCGTATGGCATTGACGCCCATATCCTTCATTATCTGAAGTTGGCGGCGTATGGCTGCCTTGTTGACGACGGCACCAAGCGCGCCGGCGTCGTGGTGGAGGCATACGCCGTTGATTTTCATGCGTTCGCCGTTGAGCGAGAAACCGGTTTTCGCGTCAAACCTGAAGCTGCGCAGACCTATGGGTGTCATGTACTCGTCGATGGTCTTGCCGCGCGAGTCGCTGACGGTGCTGCGCACGGTGTACAGCACGGGGGTGCGTGTGCTCCACAGCTCCGGATTGCCGACGCGCATGCGCACTCCCTCTACGGAGGCCGTGCCGGGAGCTACGGACAGGGTGGTGTCATGGCTGGCGACAACGCGGCCTGAAGGGGAGAGCAAAGCAGTCCGCAATCCTACTTTCTGCTGCTTGCGGCCGCTGTTCTCAATCTCTGTGGCGACGTGTACCACTGCTTCCTTGTCGCTGACTTCGGGGGTGGTCACGAAAGTGCCCCACATAGCCACGTGCACGGGATTGAGCTTGCGCAGCCACACGTTGCGGTAGATGCCGCAGCCGCTGTACCAGCGGGAGTTGGGCTGCTCGGCGTTGTCGACATGCACGGCCACGACGTTGCGTCCGGCATGGAGCCAGGGCGTCAGGTCGTAGCTGAAAGATATGTAGCCATAGGGACGTGTGCCGAGACGGTGGCCGTTGACGTAGACGGTGGAGTTCATATATACGCCGTCAAAGTCGATATAAATCTGCTTCTTAAGGTCTTCTTTAGTAAGGTCGAAGCTCTTGCGGTACCATCCGATTCCGCCCGGAAGCGCGCCTCCGCCGGTGCCGCTGGGATTATCCTTGCTGAAGTCGCCTTCTATGGCCCAGTCATGCGGGAGGTCGAGCTTGCGCCAGCCGGAGTCGTCGTATCCGGGAGCCTCGGCACCGGCCACCTCACCGAGATGGAAACGCCAGTCGTCGTTGAATCCGGCGGCGCGGCTGTCGCGTGCCGCGGCGGGGACAAGTGCTGCTACAGAGGCTATAAGTGTTATCAGTATTCTCTTCATTGTGTTCTCTTATTCAAAAGGTACAGAGGGGCGTCGGCCCTTCTGTACCTTTTGTAATTGCTGAATGTATCAGAGTTTCACTTCTGTAGACTTTCCGCTGTAGTCAACGACTACGCCCTTGCCCTTGTGCTCGAAACCGGCGGGCGATTGCGGGCTTACGAGAACGACACAGAACTTGCGGTCCTTGAGCATGCCGGGGAACTCGCCCTTGCGGTCGCCGATGGTGAGGGTGCGCGTGGCGTTGTCCCAGTGCATGGGGATGTCGGCGTATTGTCCCTTCTCGTAGTTGTAGTTGAGGCCTTCGTCCTCATAGAGGGTGAAGTCGCCGTCCTTGCCTTCGTAGACGTAGAGGTCTATTACGTTGGCCGGCTTCTCGGCGCTCCACTGCATGTCGGGACCGAAGGGCAGCAGACTGCCGGCGGCGACGAACAGCGGCATGCGGCCGTAAGGCGCGTCGACGGTGAGGGTCTGGCCGCCCTTGTATTCCTTGCCGGTGTAGAAGTCGTACCAGTCGGTGCCGGCGGGGAAGTAAACCTCGCGGGTGCGGGCGCCGTACTCCGTGACGGGAGCGACCATGATGGCCGGGCCGAACATGTACTGGCTCTTGATGTCGCGCACGGCCTTGTCGGTGCCGAAGTCCATGACAAGCGGACGCATGATGGTGTAGTCGTTGAAGTGGGTCATGCCGGCCAGCGAATAGATGTAGGGCATCAGGTTGTAGCGCAGGCGTGTGTAGAACAGCATGCTCTCATAGGCGGGATGGCCCTCGGGAGCGATGTTGTAGATTTCGCGGAAAGGCCACTGGCCGTGTGCACGGTAGAGGGGAGCGAACGCGCCGAACTGGAACCAGCGGGTGTTGAGCTCGCGCCATTCCTTAAGGTCGTCGTTCTCTCGGCCGGTCTTGTCGAACTCACGCTGTGCGGCCACATAGCGGTCCTCGACGCAGAAGCCGCCGATGTCCATGGTCCAGTAAGGGATGCCGCTTACTGCGAAGTTCAGGCCGGCGGCTATCTGTGCGGCCATGTCTTCCCAGCGGGTGGCGATGTCGCCACTCCAGGTGGCGGTGCTGTAACGTTGGAGGCCTGCGAAGCCGGAACGCGTCAGCAGGAACACGCGCTTGTCAGGCTCTACGCCGCGCTGGCCGTTGTAGATGGCGTCGGCGTTGACGAGTGCGTATGCGTTGAAGTATTTTGCCGAGGGGCCGAGAGCCGTCGGGCCGCAAAGGTCCTTGCGGTATTGGATGTCGGTGCAGTCGCGGATGTTGGGCTCGCTGGCGTCCATCCACCATGCGTCGATGCCCAGGGGATAATAGTGGTCCTGCATCTGATGCCAGAAGAGCTTGCGGGCATCGGGGTTATAGGCGTCGTAGAAGGAACCGAGATAGCCGGGGCCAACCCAGTCGCGGATGCTGTCCTCGATGGCCTGGCGGTACATCCATCCTTTTTCGTCAAATTCCTTGAAGTGCTCGGTGGTGGCGTAGAACTTGGGCCATACGCTCACCATCACGCGGCCGTTCATGGCATGAATGCTGTCGACCATGCCTTTGGGGTCGGGGAAACGGGTGGAATCGAACTCATGGCTGCCCCATGCGTCCTGCGGCCAGTGGAGCCAGTCGATGACGATGTTGTCAATGGGTATGTTGCGCTTGCGGTATTCGGCCAGGGTGGAGAGCACCTCTTCCTGAGTGTTGTACTTCTCGCGGCTCTGCCAGTAGCCCATAGCCCACTTGGGCATCACCTGTGCCTTGCCGGTGAGGGTGCGGTAGCCGTGTATCACGTCGTCCATCGAGTCGCCTGCGATGAAGTAGTAGTCGACCATGTCCTGCATCTCGCCCCACCAGCTCATGTCGTTCTTGTTGATGTTCTCGTTGGGAGCATAGACGCGCAGACCGCAGTAGGCCACACCGCCGTTGGGTTCCCACTCGATGCGCACAGGCACGCGCTTGCCGCCCTCGAGGGCCACCGTGAACTTGTAGCTGTTGGGGTTCCAGGCTGTGCGCCAGCGCTCGGGCACCACCTTTTTGCCGTCGATGTAGATGGTCTGATAACCGGAATAGTACATGATGAAGTTGTAATCGCCGGTAAGTTCAGGCTCGATTTCGCCCTCATAGACCACCTTGCCGCCGAAGAAGCGGAAGTCCTCCGGTGCGTTGACCACATGACCGAGGTCGCCGCGCTTCAGATGCTCGAAGTAAATCTTGTCCTCGCGGCGCGTCATGGTCTTGCCGTCGGCCTGGGTGTAGGTGCCGGTCAGGGCGCCTTCCTTGCCGTCCTTGTCGAAAAGCTTGAAGGCTTCGCCGAGCTGCGCATAGTCGTCGGGGCGGCCGAAGCGCAGCAGCGAATAGCTGTCCCAGAGTATGCCGTAATTGCCGGTCGACACGATGAAGGGCACGGACACCTTGGTGTTGTACTGGAACAGTTCCTCGTTCTTGCCTTTGTAGTTGAACTCGTCGGCCTGATGCTGTCCGAGGCCGTAGAGGCCTTCCTCGTCGTCGGGCGAAGCGAACGTCTGCTGCACGCTGAACGATTCCGTGCCTTCAACTTCGATAGGCTCGAACTTGCGGCCGCCGGCATTCTCGCCGAGCAGCAGCTTGCCGTCCTTGCCATAGAAGGATACCTGACCGGTGAGGGTGCTGACTGTTGCGCTGATTTCAGGAGTGCTGACGCGGATGGTGCTGTCGTTCTCCTGCTTTACGTCGAAGTCGGTATAGGCTTCCTGCTTGATTACCACGAGGCTGGTGTCGGCGCTGAATTTGTCGGTAGGAGTTGCGCTGACGCGGATGATTTTTGGTCCGAGCACCTGAAGGCGCACTTTACGGGCTCCACCCGCACGGTCGGGGTCGACGTTTACCGTCACACCCTGCTCATCCTTGGCGTATGCGCTGTTGCAGCTTCCGAGCAGAGCCGGGAGTGATGCGCCGAGAAGGAGGAGCGACAATGTGTGTAATTTCATCTATATGGATTTATGGTTATTGAATTATCTTATGCAAAGATAACGACTTCGCGCCGATTTTATTACTCCGAATGTAAACTATATGTATCAAGGAGTTATACGGGGAGGGGATATGTTTCACGAATGGGGATGATTTGTTAACAGGCTACTGCGCGGCGTCCTCGCGGTTCTGATATACCGAGGGCAGCACGCCGAATTCCTCCTTGAAATAGCGGCTGAAATATTTCGGGTTGTTGAAGCCGCAGTCGTAGGCGATTTCGCTGATATTGAGCTGACTCTCGCGCAGCAACTGTGCGGCACGCTTGAGCCGCAGCAGGCGTATGAACTCTATCGGGGTCTTGCCCGTGATCTGCTTGAGCCGCTTGTACAGGTGCACGCGGCTCATGCCCAGCTCCGCGGCAAGTTCTTCTACCGAAAGATCGGCACGTGCCATGTTGGCGTCGACATAGCGCACGGCGCGCTCTATAAGCTTCTCGTCGAGCGATGTGATGGTGATGTCCTGCGGCTCGGGGTCGATGAGCGCCCGCTTTGCACCCCGGCCGCGCAGGTCGAGAAGCTTGCTGAGCCGCAGGCGCAGTTCGTCCACATTGAAGGGTTTGGTCATATAGTCGTCCGCACCGAGAGTCAGACCCTCGATTTTGGCTGACACATCGTGCTTGGCTGTCAGTATCAGCAGGGGAATGTCGGCCGTGTCGGGGCTTCCTTTCAGCCTGCGGCACAACTCGATGCCATCCATACCCTCCATCATGAGGTCGCTGATGATTATGTCGGGCTTGACGCGCTTTATCTCCTGAATGGCTTCGGCGCCGTCGGAGGCGGTGACAACCGTGTAGTCGCCATTCAGTTCCGACGCGACAAAGCGCTGCAGGTCTGCATTGTCGTCGACCACCAGAAGGCGCCGGGAGCCGTGCGGGGCCGCCGGGGGCGCGTCGGCGCCCTCGGCGGGGCGCGTCGGCATGTCGTCCGCGGAGCTGACGGAATCAGCTCCGCGGACGGGTATAGTCACCGTGAACACTGTTCCGCGCACCGCATTATCGGCTACAGCCACGCTGCCGCCGTGCAGACGCGCGAACTCGGCCACAAGGTTCAGGCCTATGCCTGTGCCGCCTACCGATGGCGCGTCGGCGCTCTGGAAAAAACGTTCGAAAACACGCTGCTTGTCGGCATCGGAAATGCCGCAGCCGGTGTCGGCGATGGTGATTTCCAGCATGTCGCCCTCGGGCGCAAGCGTCATTGCCACATCCACGCGCCCCTCGGCAGGGGTGAACTTGAAGGCATTGCTGAGCAGGTTTGTCACGATCTTGCCCATCTTGTCTTCGTCGAAATCCATGTTCAGGCTGTGCAGCGGGCTGAAGAATGTAAGATGTATGTTCTTCTTCTCGCCGAGCGACTTGAAGTTGTCGCATATGTCGCGTACAAACGCCACGATGTTACCGCGCGACAGGTTGAGACTCAGGGCCGCCATCTCGCTCTTGCGGAAGTCGAGCAGCTGGTTCACCATAGCCAGGAGTTTGTTGGCATTGGTGTGGATGATGTCAAGTTTCTCGTGGACGGAAGAGTCGAACTTCTGTTTCATCAGTGAGTCGAGAGGTGCGGTGATGAGCGTCAGCGGCGTGCGCAGCTCATGGCTCACGTTGGTGAAGAACCGGAACTTCATGTCGTCGAGTTCTTCCTGCTTGCGGCGCGCTTCCTCGCGTATGCGCATCTGCGATATGCGCTGGTCGCGCCGGTGTACCAGCCATACGCTGCCTATGATCGACAGAGCGAGCAGCACGAAAAACAAGGCCTTGGCAATGGGTGTGGCATAGAACGGCGGCCGGATTACGATGTCGAGCGCGGCCTCGTTGGCTGAGGGTACGCCGTCGCCGCTGACGGCACGCACGTGCAGGCGGTAATGGCCGGGTGCGAGGTTTGTGTACGACACCCGGTGGGTATTGGGCGGCAGCTGCTGCCACTCCTCGTTGAAGCCGTCGAGGCGGTAGCTGTAGACTGTACGCTCAGGCTTGACATAGTTGTCGGTGGTGAAACTGATGGAAAATTCGTTGTCAGTGTGGTCCAGAACTATGCGGTCGAGGTCGCTGATGCGGCGCGGGAGCAGCACACGGCCGCGGTTGGACGCGCCCACTGCTACTTCCTCGTTGTAGAGCGACAGGCCGGTGAACATCACCCTGGGCGCGGTCTGTCCCGGCTTTATGGCATCCGGCCTCCATTCGTTGACTCCGTAGAATCCGCCTATCATCATCCCGCCGTCGGGTAGGGAAGCGATGGAGCGCTGGTTGAAGTCGCACGTCTGGAGTCCGTCACTGCTGTCGTAGGTATGGGTGGTGAATGTCCAGGGCTTGCCGTCGCCGCCGTCTACGGCGATGCTCGTCAGCGAGCTGCCTATACTCGTCCACATGGCATGGGCTGCGTCCTCCGCTATGCCGAGCACGAAGCGTCCGGGAGGCCCGGTGGGAACCACGTAGACGCTGTCGGCGTCCGGATCGTAGACGTTCAGGCCGGTACGCGTCGCAAGCCAAATGAGTCCGCGGGAATCGGCGTACACCTGATTGACGTTGTCGTTGAGGAAATGTGCGTCGCCGCGGCGGTTGCCCCGCATCGTCACGATGTCGTCGGTGCGCGGGTCGTAGACTGACACACCGTAGGCAGTCGACAGCCACACGCGGCCGTCGCGTGCGCGAGACATGCTGATGACAAAGTCGTTGCCGAGGCCCGAATTCTGAGAGTCGTACACCTTCGATGCGCCGGTGGCGGGATTGTAGACCTGCAGTCCGGCTCCGAGGGTGCCGAGCATCAGCGAGCCGTCGCTCAGCGGCAATATGCTCCAGATATTGTCCGATACGAGGCCGTCGGCCGTGGTGTAGCGGCGCGTGCCGCTGCCGTCGGCGCCCGTGCGTATCAGGCCGAGGGCATATGTGCCGGCCCACATCGTGCCGGTGCTGTCGCCGGCAAGGGTAACGACCGTGGCGTCCGGGCCGTTGCAGCCGGGGATAGTCACATTGTGGCGCCGTCCGCTGCGGCGGTCCCAGAGTATTATGCCGTCAGAGTCAGTAGCGAGCCATACTTTTCCGTCAACGCCGGGAAGTATGCAGTTGACATCGGGAAATCCTGTGAAGTCAAATTTGAAGGCGGTCTCGTCGTAGCGCGACACGCCGTTTTTGCGCGAGCCCACCCATACCGTTCCGGAACGGTCTTCCATGATGGAGGTGACTGTGTTGGCGCCAAGGCTGCGGTAATCGCCGCTGTCGTTGTTCAGATGCTGCATCACGCCGTTTTTCTCCATCACTATGATGCCGTCATGCTCGAAACCTATCCACATGCGTCCCATGCGGTCCTGTATCACACTTTTAACCAGGCCTTGCGGCAGCGGCGTGCCTCCGAGCGAGTCGTGCCAGGTGCCTGATGCCGGCGAGTATAGCCACAGGCCGCCCTCTGAGAATACCCACAGCAGGCCGTCGCGATCGTGGTATAGGTGAAAAATATGATCGGGCTGCGGTTTGGTCTCCCCTGTAGGTCGCACGACAGAGACAGGACGTGCTGTCTGCGGTTCGATGAATACTATATCGCCCCCGCGTAGCGCAGCACACATGCGGCCGGAGGAATCCTCGGCCAGCTCACAAACTTCGCCGCGTCGGAGCAGGCCGTCCGGATCGGATACGCGGCGCGTCACGCCGCCGTTGCGGATGTAAATGCCGTCGTCTCGGACATAAAACCATCCGTTGCCGACACTGTCGAAAGCCACCAATTGCGGGGCAGAAGACAGCCCGAGCGCCGAATAGTCGGCGCCGGAATTTCGGTGAAACCGATCCGTCGCCGGGTCAAAGACGGAGAACCCGCTTGTGCCTCCTACCCATAGACGCCCGTCGGGCGCGGCGACTATATATTCCACATAGCTGTCGTGGATTGTGGTGGTGTCGGCCGGGTCGCACACATAGCTGCGCACACTGTAGCCGTCGAAGCGGTCAAGACCCGAGGCTGTGCCGAAATAGATAAAGCCGTCATCATCCTGATATATAGTGTTTACGAGTTTGCTGCTGAGTTTCGCTCCCTCCGGAAGGTGCAGAAACTGGATGGTGGATGCACCGCGCATTAAACACGGACAAAGACAACATATTATATATATAAGGATACGGTAGGGCATAGTGCTGTATACATTTGAGCTTTTTCGGTGTTGCAAAAGTAATCATTTCAGCCCCCTGCTGCATGTTAAAATATATGTTCTTAAACATAAATTTGGTTATATATAACATTTTATACCAAGTTAGGCAACATTTCGGGCAGTAGGTAAAACTTTTAATATATCCCTACGCAACGAGGCAACATCGGCCCGTATTATTAAACGTGTAACTTTGCGTACGGATTCGGACACGCCCCGCGACAGCCGGGCTGCACGATCCGGACAAGATATTTTTACCTGACAAATTTAAACCTGATAAAACTGACGACGCTTGACAAAACACTGAACCTAACCCCGAAAAATTCACACAGACAAAAACGGTCTCTATCAAGGCCACTCTTTCCACTCCTTTTGAATCAATCATCAAACAATCTATCTTACCAAAAATCATTATCAATGGGACAAACACTCAGTAAATGGTGCCTCCGGCTGAGCTCCGCGCGAGCCATGCTGCTGGCATTGTGCCTGTTGGTGGGCGCCGCTGCAGCGAGCGCACAGACGCAGACGGTCACCGGCACGGTGACCTCAGCCACTGACGGCGAACCCCTCATCGGTGCATCGGTAACAGTAAAGGGCGCCAAAGACGGCGTCACCACCGACATCGACGGCAACTACACCATCAAGGTGGCTCAGGGCACAACCCTGACCTTCAGCTACGTAGGCTTCACGCCCCGCGACATCAAGGTCAACGGCAACCGCCTCGACGTGTCACTCACCGAAAACTCCGAGTCGCTCAACGAACTTGTGGTCGTAGGTTACGGCGTGATGAAGAAAAAACTCGTCACCGGCGCCACCGCCCAGATCAAGGGCGACGAAATCGCAAAGCAGAACACTACATCGCCTCTGCAGGCCATGCAGGGCCAGCTCCCCGGCGTCAGCATCACGAGCAACTCCGGTCAGCCCGGCGAAAGCATGAAGGTGCAGATCCGCGGTCTCGGCACCATCGGCAACGCATCTCCTCTTTATCTCATTGACGGCGTGGGCGGCGACATCTCCACCCTGAACCCCGCCGACATCGAGAGCATCGATGTGCTCAAGGATGCTGCCTCGGCAGCCATCTACGGCGCGCAGGCCGCCAACGGCGTAGTGCTCATCACCACCAAGCAGGGACGTGAGGGTCGCGCCACCGTCAGCTTCGACGGCTACTTCGGCTGGCAGAGCGTTGCCAAGAAGGTCAATATGCTCAACGCCGACCAGTACAAGACGATAATGGACGAACAGCAGCTGGCTGAAAACTCCGCACCCTACGACTGGACCAGCTATCCCGAAATGTGGCGCACCGACGGCGAAGGCAATGTACTCGGGGCCTACGATACCGACTGGGTCGACAGCATGTTCAAGGACAACGCCACCACACAGAGCTACACCATAGGCGTGACCGGCGGTAATGCCACCAGCACCTACGCCATGAGTCTCGGCTACCTCAACCAGGAGGGCATCGGCGGCGGCAAGCAGGTTTCTGACTACTCGCGCTACAATTTCCGCATCAACTCCGACCACAAGCTCTTCAACAATATCGTCACCATCGGCGAGCAGGTGAGCTTCGTATATGCAAAAAAGCGCGGCATCGGCGTGGGCAACCAGTACAACAACACCCTGCGCGGCGCATTCGGAACGGCACCGGTATTTCCTATATATAATGAAGACGGTACCTACTTCGACTCCAGCAACAGCGCATATAACAATGCCGCCGGCAACCCCTACGGCAACATGATGCTCAACAATAAGAACGACAATAAGAGCGCTACTTTCTCGGGCAATATCTATGCTCAGATTGAACCCATCAAGAACCTTAAGATCCGTACTGTATTCGGCGCCGTCTACGGCTCCAGCGAATACCGCAGCTACATGCCCATCTACAAGCTCTCCGTCTACGACTACAACGAGCATACCTCAGTCGGCCAGAACATGAACCACAGCCTTGGCATGACATGGACCAACACCATCAGCTACGACTGGAAGATCAAAGAGCACGCTTTCAACGCCCTCGTCGGCATGGAGGCCTACCGCTATGAAGGTACCTATCTCGGCGCTAACCAGCGCGACCTCAAGGAGGGCTTCAACACATGGCCTTACGGCTGGATCAGCAACGGTACCGCCGCCAGCACCGCCGACGGCCTCAGCGCATCCGGCAATCCACACGACAACGCGCGCAGCGTCAGCTACTTCGGCCGCCTGGGATGGAACTGGAAAGAAAAGTACATGATTAACTTCACGCTGCGCTCCGACGGCTCGTCGCGCTTTGCCAAGGGTCACCGCTTCGGTACCTTCCCCTCCGTATCGGCAGGCTGGAACCTCAGCAATGAAGAATTCATGGAAGGCACCCGCACATGGCTCGACTTCCTCAAGATCCGCGGCAGCTGGGGTCGTGTCGGCAACCAGAACATCGACAACTACCAGTACCTCGCTCCCATCAAGGTCACCAACACGCACTACTTCTTCGGCCAGTACCTCGGTCCCAACGGCGTTTACGGCGACTACTCCACCATCCTCGGCAACAACTGGGGCGCATACCCCAGCCGCCTCGGCAACGAGGACCTCACCTGGGAGACTTCCGAGCAGCTTGACTTCGGCTTCGACGCCACATTCCTGAAGAACCGTCTGCGCGTCAGCTTCGACTGGTACCGCAAGACCACCAAGGACTGGCTCGTAACTCCGCCTATTCTCGCTACAGCCGGTACCAACGCGCCTTTCATCAACGGCGGCGACGTGAAGAACACCGGTATAGAATTCAGCGTGGCATGGAACGACGTCATCGGCAATGACTTCAGCTACAATCTCAGCTTCAACGGCGCATACAACAAGAACAAAGTCGGCTCCATACCCACCGAGGACGGCATGATCCACGGCGACGCCAACATGCTCTACGACAACTCCCCCGAATTCTACCGCGCAGCCAACGGCATGCCTATCGGCTACTTCTGGGGCTACCAGACCGCCGGCATCTTCCAGAACCAGCAGCAGATCAACGACTGGATCGCAGCCGGTAACGGCATCCTCCAGGACAACGTGCAGCCCGGCGACGTCATCTTCGTCGATCAGGACCATAACGGCACCATCAACGACGCCGATAAGGTGAACCTCGGCAACGGTGTGCCCAAATTTACATTCGGTTTCAACATCAACCTGTTCTACAAGAACTTCGACCTCGGCCTCACCGCCACCGGCGCAGCCGGCTTCAAGCTCGTGCAGAGCTACCGCAACCAGACCGCAAAGCAGGCCAACTACACCACGCAGATTCTCGACCGCTGGACCGGCGAAGGCACCAGCAACCGCATCCCGCGCGTGACCAACCAGAACATCAACTGGCTCTTCAGCGACCTCTATGTCCATGACGGCGACTACCTGCGCCTGAGCAACCTCACCCTCGGCTATGACTTCGCTCCGCTGATGAAACAGAAATGGTGCAGCAAGGCACGCCTCTACTTCCAGGTGCAGAACCTTGCCACATTCACCAAGTACGACGGCATGGACCCCGAAATCGGCTACGGCACCAGCAGCTGGGTCAGCGGTATCGACCTCGGCTTCTATCCCCGTCCCCGCACTTATCTCGTAGGCGTGAATCTCACTTTCTAATATCATCACTCACGAAACACAAACATAAGATTTGACATGAACAAGTTCAAATTCAACATACTCACCGCCGGACTCGCCGTGCTGGGTCTCACCGCAGGCTCGTGCGCCGACAGCTTCCTCGACGTCTCGTCGAAGACAGAGTCGACAACCGGCAACTTCTACAAGACCGAGGGCGACGCCTGGCGTGCCCTCATAGGCTGCTACGACGGCTGGCGTCAGGTCAGCTCGTCGCCCGGCGTAGGCTTCTACATCGCATCCACAGTCATGAGCGACGAGTGCTATGGCGCAACAGGACAGGGCGACGGCTACGGCTATCAGATGATCGACGGCTTCGACCAGGCACGCTCCAGCGCCGATCAGAACGTCTACGAGCAGGACTGGAAAGTCTACTACGCCGGCGTCTACCGCTGCAACGAACTCATAGCCCACGAAGAGCAGATCAACTGGCTCGACGAGACCGGCAACCGCGCCAAGTACATGGGCGAGTGTCACGCTCTGCGCGCGCTCCTCTACTTCGATATGGTGCGCTGGTGGGAAAACATTCCCCTGTTCCTCGAGCCCGTCAACGAGAACCGCGAGCAGGCCAATCCCGATGACGTATACGCCGCCATCGCCGCCGACCTCAAATTCGCCATCGAGAACATTCCCGCCGACGCCAACCTCGGCGCCGAGAACAACGGACGCATCACCAAGTACGCAGCTGAAGCTCTCATGGCCCGCGTATGGCTCTTCTACACCGGCTACTATCAGAAAGATCTGGCCGGCGTCACCAAGGAAGACATCACAGGTTACCTTGACGACATCGTGAAAAGCGGTCAATACGACCTCGTGGAAAAATTCGAGAGCCTCTGGCCCGCCGCATCCCTCGTGCCCAAGGGAGAGGATGCATGGGATAATGAGCTCTCCACCTACGCCGGCTCCGCCAACAAAGAAGTGCTTCTGGCTCAGAAATTCACCCCCACGCAGGACTATAACGGCAACAACGACTCCAACCGCTGGCAGGTAATGGTGGGCATGCGTCAGATCAACTCCGCACCCTATGGCAAAGGCTGGGGCGCCGCAACCGTCACCACACCTTTCGTAGGAAAATTCGGCAACGACCCGCGCCTCAAACCCTCCGTCATCAACACAGCTGCTGACGGCGTCGCAGCTGCTCCGGACTATATGACCGGCGTCAAGGACTGGCGCGAGTTCACGGGCTTCTGCATCAAGAAGTACTCGCCCATCGCTTTCGCTAACGGCAACAACGCATCCCGTCCCGACGGCAGCGGCGACTTCCAGATCACCAACTCTCAGGACTGGCTCATCATGCGCTACGCCGACGTCCTCCTGATGGTGGCCGAAGTGGGCGGTGTCCCCTCCATGTCGGCCCAGCAGGCTCTCGACAAGGTGCGCGGCCGTGTAGGTCTGCCCAGCATACCTGCCACTTTTGACAACGTGATGAACGAGCGTGCCCTTGAGCTCGCTTTCGAGGGCCACCGCTACTGGGACCTCCTGCGTCAGGGCGTTGACAAGATGGCCGATGCAGTATGCGCTTCCGCCGGACCCGCCAAGACCGCAGGTCTCGACGTAAATGTCAGCTACGACCGTTCCAAGATCATTGCCACTCGCGGCTTCAGTCAGATTCCCAACAACCAGATCACTCTCTCTAACGGCGTACTCAAGCAGAATGCCGGTTGGAGCAAGTAATTAATTGTTAATCAAGTTTGGCAAGCGAAAGTTAAAAGCGGCTGCATTTTAGTTAATTGTACAAAAGCAGCACAAGACGGCCGCGACTTAGCCGTTACTGAAAGCAGTCGCAGTAGCTTCCGCTTGCCGAAACAAGACAAAAGATTCAATCATTACTCTCCTAAATTATTTTCTTACAATGACAAAGACATTCAAGTACCTGAGCTGCCTGTTCCTTGGCGCACTCGCCGTCGGAGCCTGGTCCTGCTCGGCCGACGAGTACACGATGCCTCAGCCGAACATCACTCCCGAGGAGCTGGTGGAAGGCGTGGCTTTCTCGGTGGAACACGACGCCGCCAACCCCAACATCATACACCTGACGAGCCTCATGCCTGCCTCTTACCAGGTGGCATGGGAGACCCCGCAGGGCCGCAAGACCGGCGCTACAGCCTCTCTCTCCATCCCCTTCGACGGCGAGTATGAGGTCAAGATGGGCGTCGACACCCGTGGCGGATTCGTATGGAGCGAACCTTATATCTTCACTATCGACGACTTCTGCGCCGACTTCGTCAACAATTTCCTGTGGACCCGCATCAGCGGCGGTGTCGGCCAAAGTAAAACCTGGCAGCTTGACCTCGGAATACTCGACGACGGAACCGCAAAAACTACTTTCTGGAAAGGTCCCCACTGGTTTTTCAATACCAATTACACTTGGGACCATCTCCATGCGGTTTCTGAAAACGAAAACACCTATAACAATTATATAGACGCGGATCCCTGGGAAAAAGAGAATGCAATCAATCCCGCAGAGGTACCTGTAGATGCGCTCGGCGACGGAGCCAACTGGTACTGGGCAGCCGATTATGCCGGCAACAGCTGGATGTGCAGCGGCGAGAATTACGGTTATATGACATTAGATCTAATTGGCGGCGCGAATTTCACCATCACCGATGCCACTGGTGCCATAGTCCGCAAGGGCACATACATGCTCGATACTGACAACCACACAATTACATTCTCAGACATACCTTTGGCATCATCTAATGACGGATCAAAAACGCGAGAGTTTAAACTCCTGTACCTGTCGGATACCGCCATGCAGCTTCTGTCCACCAGCGGAAACTGTGCCACAAACTACGTCACCAAGGACTACTTCGAGAACTACACCGAGCCCGTGCCCACCACCATCACACTGCCCGACGGATGGTACGGAGCCTTCACCAACCAGATCAAATATTGCAGCTGGATGCTTGACGAGGCTGCTCCTTACGACTGGTACGATCTCGGCGGCAATGCCAAAAACGGATTCAAGAGCCTCAACGACTATCCCGCAGCACTGGCTCCCGTGCGCGACGTCATCGACAGCTTCAAGATGAACCTCTGCGACCCCGCTTCCGGCAAATACACGGCCGGCGACATCGCAGGCGAAGTCAGCGTTGCTGAAAACGGCGCCATCACCCTCAGTGCAGGCCTTGGCGACATCCTTGTCGGCGGATCTTCCGTCCGCTTCGAAGGAACCGACTTCAAGGTTGTGTCTGTCGGAATTGACGACGACGGCCGTGTGGAAAGCTTCGTGCTCGGCCAGCCTGCAATCGATATCAACGGCAACATTTACGAGTATCTCGGCTACAAGTTCGTGGCAGACTACGGCGCGCCAAAAGTCGAGAAATTCCGCGTCAACCTCGCATGGGCCAACAGCTCATTTGCATTTGACTACGGCGAAGTCTACATTCAGGGCGACGGCCAGTACAGCGTCACCGTCAATACCACCGACCCGGCTATCTACCTCCTCTATATGGACGTTGAGAAAATCCTCGCCAAGAATCCCAATGCCGAGGTTATCATCAACTCCATCAAGAAAGACGGAGTGGCTACGGACATCACCGACGACATGGTCGAGCGTGGAGTAGGCGATGCACCCGAAATTCTGCGCCGCTACATTGTCAACCCCTGGAACGAAGACACCGCACCCGTCATGACTCCGAAGCTCAACGGAGCAACATCCGTTACGGTCGACTTCACCGTACACATGGACAGCGGCACACCCTGGGTTCAATAATCAAGCCAAAATCACCAATAATCTGACATCCACACAGAAACAGATATGAAAAACAAAATACTGGCAGGCCTGCTGTCGCTTACTCTCGGAGCTTCGTTCGCCCTCACTTCGTGCGACGACGTCGACGACCCCGTTGTGAGCACCACGCCTATCATCAAAGAAGTAGTGACCGGCGGCGCCGAAGTCACCGCAACAAGCGCCACCGTCACCGGCACCGTAGTCGGCCTCAGCGGCCAGGTAGCCGATGCCTACACCGTGGGTGTGGTATACAGCACCTCCGAGAATCCCACCGCCGGCGGTACACGCGTGGCAGGCGCTCTCGGCGAGGACGGCACCACTGTCACGGCCACCATCAATGGCCTCAGTGACGGCGTCACCTACTACTACGCCACCTTCGTAACTCTGCAGGGCACCATCTCCCAGTACGGCGAGGTGAAGAGCTTCGTTACCACCGACTCCGACATCGCCACCGCTGCCCCGGCAGCCGTAGAAGCCACTTCAGCCAACCTGAGCGGCACAATCAACGGCATGCAGGACAAGCTTGAGGCCGGTTCTCTTACCTATGGCATCATCGTGGCTCCCGCCGCCGCCGACATCAACGCCGGCGTGAAGTTCCTTGCGGAGGGCACCGACAACGCCTACACCGTAAGCGTAAGCAACCTCGTGCCCAACACCGCCTACAAGTTCGCCGCATTCATGAATGTGAACGGCGCCGACGTCATCGCCAACGAGCAGATGCTCAATACCCCCGTCGGCGTTGACGCTAAGGCCGAGAGCCTCGACGACTATGTCGACATGGGCACACGCCTCGAATGGTGCAAATACAACGTGGGCGCTGCCAAGGAAAGCGAGACAGGCGCACTTCTGGGCTTCGGCGACGTCACCGGCTTCAACTACTCCACCGCCGCTTCCGACTACGCTCAGGAATCAATCACCAACACCGACCGCGACGCAGCCAAGACATCGGCAATGGGCATGACGCCCACCGCTGCCGACTGGGCTGAGCTGCTCGCCGTCTCCACTCTGGAGGCTGCCGAAGTGGACGGTGTCGCAGGCGTACGCGTTACCTCCACCGCCACAGGCAACAGCATATTCCTGCCGGGCGCAGGCATGCGCACCGGCGCTACCGTAGAGGGCAATCAGGCTGTGTACTGGACCGGCGACATCTGCGTCACCAACAAGGCATACGCCGTTGCCATGACACTTGAGAATGCCGCCTACAGCACCAGCAACGCACCCACCTATACCGGCGCACTCGTACGCCCCGTACGCAAGCCCTACGTCAACGAGATTGCGGCGGACTGCTCCAAGCTCGTCATCGGCGACCTCGAAAGCAACGGCCGCGTGCGCATCGAGCTCTACAACGAGTACGGCAGCAGCAAGGCTGATCCCGCCATCGACCCCAGTGTCATCAACTTCGAGAAGGAAATGGTGATTGACTTCACCCTCACCGGTGTCACCGGCAACCTCAAGGAAGGCAATGCAGGCAGCTGGCGCGCAGGCCTTGAATACGCCGACGCCGACTGGTCTCCCAGCTACTGGAGCAACTTCGACGGCAACTACCACGACTGCATCGTGACAGGCGACGGCAGCTACCGCGTCAGCATGAGCACGGATGCTCTCGCCGAGGGCGCCGTAGTGTTCTGCATCGACATCAACGGCCTCGGCGCCGATATCGTCGACATGTCCAAGGTCAAGGTCGAGAACCTCGTGATCGCGCAGGACCCCAACCAGCCCATGTACAAGGCTGTTGACGCATCCTTAGGCCACTTCTGGTGGGGCAACAAGGAGGACAACGGCAGCGACGAGCGCTTCGAGTTCTACAATGAATACGGTGCCAGCAACGATGGCAACGGCGATCCCTTCGCAGGCATAGCCTTCGGTCAGGGAACACTCGTAGCCAACGTTACCATCACCGGTATCGACGGCAACCTCAAGGCAGGCGCAGCAGGCACCTACACCGGCGCCATGAGCTACGCAGGCGGTGGCTGGAATCCCCAGTGGTGGGGCGGCGCTGCAAGCGACGTCACTTTCGCTTCCGACGGCACATACAACTTCCCCGCCTACCTCAGCAGCAACGGCACAGGTGCAGTCGTCTGGGTTATCGACATACCCGGCCTCTGGAAGGACCTCACCGACCACTCCAAGCTCAGCTTCAAGGTCAACAGCATCATGACTCCCGTCCATGCTGAATAACGCACTGTCAGAATACTCAATACTTTAGACCAACCACTTACCGAAAGCCCGGTCCACGTTCTGTAGACCGGGCTTTTAAAAACCGGAAAAATCATGCAATTCAAACATCTGATACTCGCGGGCATGCTCGCGCTCGGATTCGCCGCATGCAGCGACGACAAAGACGAACCCGGACCCGTTTGGGGCGACGGCATCACTGTCAAGAGCGAAGTGTCCCTCAACGGCGCCAACGCACAGACCCTCAACATCAAGGCGCCCTCCGTTCCCACCGTCACGGCTGATGCCGCATGGCTCCACATCGGCGCGCCCGAGGCCAAGGCCGCAGGCATCTACGCCGTAAGCCTCCAGGCCGACATCAACCCCGCAGGCGAACCCCGCACTGCCACCCTCTCCATCACCGCCGGTCAGCACAAAGCCACAGTCACCGTCACCCAGCACGCCGGTGAGGTGCTCAACATCATCTCCGTCGAACCCTCCGTCACCCTTAACCCCGCCGGAGGCAAGCTCACCGTGACCTACACCGCCACATCGCCCGTCACCGTCACCGTGCCCGAATGGATGACCTACACCGTCAATGACGACAATACCGCGCTCACCGTCAGCTACATCGGCAACACCGGTGCCGAACGCACCGGCGAAATCGTCATAGCAATCAACGACGACGTCCGCGAGACCATCACCGTCACTCAGGGCACCGCCGACGCCCTCGCAGGCAAGACCGCCAAAGAAATCATCGCCGCCATGTATGCCGGCGTAAACATCGGCAACACGCTCGAAGCACCCGGCAGCGAGACCGCATGGGTCAAGACCAAAGTCTGCCAGGAGTATATCAACGGCCTGCTCGAGCAGGGCTTCAACGCCGTGCGCATACCCTGCGCCTGGGACAGCCACGTCAGTGACGCAGCCACCAACACCATCGACCCCGCATGGCTCGACCGCGTCGACGAAGTTGTAGGCTACATCGTGGGCAACGGCATGTACGCTGTGCTCAACATCCACTGGGACGGCGGCTGGCTCGAAAACACCGTCAAGGACGGCTACGATGAGGCTGTCAACAAAAAGCAGCACGACTACTGGAAACAGATAGCCGAAAAGCTCAACCACTACGACCAGCACCTCCTCTTCGCCGCCATGAACGAGCCCAACCACAGCTCCGACGTCTCCACCGACGCCATCATGCGCTACCAGCAGACCATGCTCGACGTAGTGCGCGCCACTGGAGGCAACAACGCCGACCGCGTCCTGCTCATGCAGGGTCCCAATACCAACATCGACATCACCACCGCCGGACGCTTCCACATGCCCGACGACGTGGTTGCCGACCGTCTCGGCGTCGAGGTGCACTACTACGACACCTATCAGTTCAACATGATGGAAGAAGACGCCAGCTGGGGTAAGATGCACTACTACTGGGGCGCAGCCAACCTCGTGCCCGGCAGCGATCGCAACAGCAATCACGATGAGGCCGATGTGCGCGCATCCATGCAGAAAATGAAAACTGCTTTCGCCGACAAGGGCATCCCCGGCATCATCGGCGAATACTGCGTATGCGCCAACCGCGAGAACTACAAGGATATCGACGCCGACCGCTGGCGCGCTTCAGTCCGTCTCTGGAACAAGGCCGTGACCCGCGAGGCAAAGAACGCCGGCATGGCTCCCTTCTTCTGGGAGACCGGCGGCGACATCAACCGCACAAACGGCAAGCCCACACGCACCCTCCAGCTCGACGGCCTCTTTGAAGGCGCAGCCGAAGGCAAGTATCCCTTCTGATTCAGTTGATAGTTGATAGTTTATAGGTAAGAGGGGAGAAGTTACCCCGCGAGGGCGAGATGCTTCCCCTCTTACCTATAAACTATAACACTTCTCTAAACCCTAAACCCTAAACCGCGGCCGCAGGCCGTTCCCTCTTACCTATAAACTCTCAACTATAAACTTTTATAAAAAAAATTTGCGCGAATCAGAAAAAGTCCGTAACTTTGCAATCGCTTTTTAGCGCATGGCCCATTCGTCTATCGGTTAGGACGCAAGATTTTCATTCTTGAAAGAGCAGTTCGATTCTGCTATGGGCTACCATTATCAAACCAAACAGATTATAGCACAGACAAATGGCAAATCATAAGTCATCACTCAAACGCATCCGCCAGACAGAGGCCCGTCGCCTGCGCAACCGCTATTACGCCAAGACAGCACGTAACGCCGTTCGCGCTCTCCGTCGCCTCACCGACAAGGCCGAGGCCGAGGCAAAGCTGCGCACCGTAAGCGCCATGCTCGACCGTCTCGCCTCCAAAAAGGCTATCAGCAAAAACAAAGCCGCCAACCTCAAGAGCAAGCTTGCCAAGCACATCGCAAAGCTCGCTGCCTAAGGCTGCGGTCTTTTGAGTCGGCCCATTCGTCTATCGGTTAGGACGCAAGATTTTCATTCTTGAAAGAGCAGTTCGATTCTGCTATGGGCTACCAGAAAGGGTTGTACGCACACGCGTGCAACCCTTTCTTCATAACAACGCCAACAATTGCACCCCGATTGTAGGGACGCACGGCTCGTGCGTCCGCTGCCATCTCGTTGTCAATTAGTGTGTTACATTGGACGACGAGATACATAAAGACACAAAGTCAAAAGAAACAAAAGATTCTGAAAAAAACTCTTCTGTCCCTTCTGACCTTTTGTCCCTCTGTATCTCGCCCTCCACACATTCTTCCCAACTCCCAACTCCCAACTCCTCACTCCTCACTCCTCACTCCTAACCCACACACTATCTCCTCCCCCGGTTCCCCGACGTCTGTCCCGGCGACAGGCCGCCGGACGTAGGCACCGGCACGGCATCCGGTAGCGCCACCGGCGCGCCGCCCGGCGACACGTTGCCCTGGCCGCCACCGATGGGGCGCTCCGTAGGCAGGCCGTTATTGCCCGGGCGCTGAGTACCGTCGGGCCGCGTCGGGAACACCGGGCCGTTGGGCACACTCGACGCCCCCGGCGAACTCTGCGGCGGACGCACCTGCGGAGGCCGCGCCGGCCCCGGGCCGCCTATCAGCGGCGGAGGCACTCCCGGGCCCCATCCGTAGTCCGGGCCCCAGTATCCGCCGTAATAATTGCTTCCGTAGCCATAGCCGTTGTACCACAGCCCGTCATAGCCGTCGCCGTAATAGCCATCGCTCACCACGGCGTCCAGCCCGAAGCACGACGTCGCGGCTACAACAGCCGCGCTGCATATCGCCGAGAGTAATATCTTTGTTTTCATATCATTTTCCTCCTTATACTTTTTAGAAGGTTTTGCAAAGCCGCGCTTGCAATCGAATTGTAGGGACATCCCTTTGGGATGTTGTATTGCAAATTAGCATATTACGTCAACGTGCCAAAGGCACGTCCCTACAATTTGGCGAGTTCTGCAACACCTACTTATATATAAGACAAGCGGCGCAACGAAAAGTTTACTGCCTTGTAAGGCTAATTATGCACAAGAGTAGGACTATATTTATACGATTTTAGCTCAATTTATGTTTTTAAACATATAAATAAATACACCTCCGCAACGCATTTTTGCATAATTTTGCATCATTGAACTAAAACCAATTATTAACCTTAATCACACAATCGCATGATTAAACGTCTACTCACCCTCGTGGCTGCCGCAGCAGCCATCTCCTTCGGCGCAAGCGCCGACACTCTCCCCCTTCCTCTCAACGATTTGGGATCCGGCTGGGACTCCTCCTATGATGCAGCCACAAAAACCATCACCTTTAATGACGCATGGAGAGGCCGCGGATGGTGGCTTGAATCTAACGGCGTAGGTGCCGACTACACAGATTATGACGAAGTCGTGGTCAAATTTGAAGCTGTAACGTTCGACGTAAAGCTCGTTGTTGAATATTGCGAAAGCGGAGCTACCAGCGGCGAAGCAATAGTATCCGCAGGCAAGACGGAAGTTGTGGCAACTCTCGACGCGGCCTACAAGAACGCAGTGAAGCAGATCTATATTCAGACCAGCGCCGCCGGCACTCTCACCCTCACTGATGCATATCTCCAGAACGCAGTAGCGGTTGATCCCACCGCGCCCGTAGTCCTGTGGGAGGGCGACCTCGCGCTCGGATGGGGCGAACCGGGTGTCGTCTCCATCGACCAGTCTGACCTCGTAAAGGCAAAGGTTGCAGCCGGCGATAAAATCGTGTTCGATTACACAGCCGAGGGCGGCAATGGTTTCAAGATGATTTATGTGGATCCTGCATGGACATGGACAATCATGCCTTTCGTCGCAGCACAGGATAATTACAGCACTCAACACGAAACCATCTATCTGGACGAAACCAAGACCAGCGCTGAATTCGTACTCGGTGATGCCGATGCTACCATATTCAACGACGCCGCCTGTCATGGTGCAAAAATCCAGGGCGACAAAGTTACCCTCAAAAAAGCTTACATCATGCATAAGGGCAGCGACGGCATCGCCGACATCACCGTTGATGAAAACGCCCCCGTTGAATTCTACAACCTCCAGGGCGTACGCGTTGCCAACCCCGAGAACGGTCTCTACATCCGTCGTCAGGGCAACAAGGCCACCAAGGTATTCGTGAAATAATAAGGTTTCGGGTTGAAGGTATACACCTTCGGCCGTACCGCCCACCGCAATAAATCGGCCGCCCCCGTATCGGGCGGCTGATTTTTTATTTGCATAATTCCCCGCCGTTTCTTAACTTTGTCATAAACAAAACTACGCCACCATGGAGAACAAATACGTCATAACCGTAGGCCGCACATTCGGAAGCGGCGGACGCGTGCTCGGGCGCATGCTTGCCGAGCGTCTCGGAATCTCGTTCTACGACAAGCGCCTCCTCCTCGAGGCCGCACAGGAATCCGGCATGGCTCCAGAATATTTCGAACGCAACGACGAGCGCATGCCGCGCTTCATCTCAGGCGTATTCTCCTTCGCTCACGGCTACAACCCCATGTCGTGGTACTCCGACCCCTCCAGCATCAGCTCCGACAGCATCTACAAGGCGCAGTGCGACTACATCCGCCGCGTGGCCGAGCGCGAGAGCTGCGTCATCGTAGGACGCACCGCCGACTACGTCCTCCGCGACATGCCCCGCGTAGTCAACATCTTCATCCACGCCCCCGAGGACGCCTGCGTGGCCCGCATCATAGAGCGCTGCGACGCCATCAAGCCCGAAGATGCCCGTGCCCTGGCCGGACGCACCAACAAGCTGCGCTCCGCCTTCTACAACTTCTACACCGACAAGACATGGGGCGACGCACGCAGCTACGACCTCACCCTCGACTCCTCCCTCCTCCCCATGGACAAGGTCGTGGACTACATCATAGCCTACCTCCGCCTCCGCCTCGACATATAACCCCCCCATCAGTCAGCAGTGTATCAAGCGCATACCCGCCGAATGGCGGGTAAAATCCGTATAGCCCCGGGTTAAGGCGCGCAGCGCCGTACCCGGGGTAAGCCCGCAAAATCCATCAACCTGCCGTATGGCGGGTTGCACTCATTACAGACGACAAACAGTTAGTGTCTGAACGTGGTGCAACCCGCCAAAAATTTTTTTTGCCATTTGTACAAAAACAGCATTCAAACGCGATTTCGTGTTGTAACTTTGCACCGGCAAGAGGAACCGGGCCGCAGAGGCGACCCTTTCCCCCCTCTTACCTATAAACTCTAAACTATCAACTTAAAGAGAACATTGACATTCTGGTACAAACCCGCCTTGCAGTCCGTCCGACAAACGGTCCGCAACGCATAGTGCAGGCTGGGGGCAACACAACGGGAACGGAGAGATACCGGCATCTCTCCGACAGAACGCGCACACCCGTTGTGTTAGGTGATAGTCCCCGACGTCAGGGTTGCCTTGTGACCCGCATCGAGCCAAGCTCGGCCAGCACGCCACGCGCACACAAACAACACAACAGCCGCATGCCAAAGGAGTGAGGAGCATGCGGCTGTTTTTTTGTATATGCCTGAAGTTACTGCGCATGACGAGATATAGAAGAACATAAGGTCAGAAGGAACAAAACTTTTTAATTTTATTGAATGTCAATTATTATCTTATGTCGCTTATGACCTTATGGTCTTCTGTTTCTCACCCTCCGTACTAACTCCCCCTCTTACCTTTAAACTCTCAATCTATAAACTATATATTAACTAATTTACGGAATTTTTTCCTTAATTTTGGTCGCGTGGCAAAAATGGATTAAATTTGCAGAATAAATGCACTGTCAGAAAATACACGAATCAAATAACTAATCCAAAATCAATCATCTTATGTGGTTAACAAGCTCATCCATAGGACGTAAGTTCGTAATGGCTATTACGGGCACATGCCTCGTCCTATTCTTAACCTTTCACGTGGCGATGAATGCGGTGGCACTGCTGTGGCCTACGGCCTACAACAGCATCTGCCAGTTCCTCGGTGCCAACTGGTATGCGCTGGTGGCTTCCATGGGCCTTGCCGTCCTGTTCATCCTCCATATCATCTATGCTCTGTGGCTGACAGTGCAGAACCGCCGCGCCCGCGGTGGCGACGCCTACCGCATCGCAGGCCGCACACCCCAGGTGGAGTGGTCGTCGAAAAACATGCTCGTGCTCGGCATCGTCGTGCTGGCATTCCTGGTCGTGCACCTGATCCAGTTCTGGGCCAAGATGCAGCTTGCCGAGATTGTAAGCCATGACCCCGCTTCCTGGTCGACCGTCGACGGCGCTCCCGCCGCACCCGAGTTCGGCACGCTGTACCTCCAGCTGGCCTTCCAGTGCATCTGGACTCCCATCGTCTACATCGTAGGCTTCGTGGCCCTGTGGTTCCACATGAACCACGGCATCTGGTCGATGTTCCAGTCCTATGGCCTCAACAACAAGATCTGGATGGGCCGTCTGCGCCACCTCGCCGTATGGTGGAGCAGCATCGTGGTGGCTCTCTTCATCCTTCAGGCCGTTGTGTTCACCGTACGCGCCCGACAGAACTACTACACCACCGACCAGGCCCTCCAGGAGCAGTACGGTGAATTCTGGGCCGAGCGCGCCGAGGCTCTGAACGAGTCGTTCACCGACACCTTCGCCAAGGCCGTGAAGGCCGCGCCCGAAGGCTCCGACCGCAACCGCGTGCTCGCCGAGTTCTTTACGCAGCCCGTGTGCGAGAACTTCGTCAAGGACGCCAAGGCCATCGCCGAGGCCGCAGGCAAGCAGTGCCCCGACGTAGTCATCCCCTCTGTAGAGACTCTCGCCCAGGCCGCCACCGAAGTGGAAGGCAGCATAGAGTACGCCAAGAGTGTAATGGAAAATCAAAAAAATCAGTAATTCTCTAAGATATGATCGATCTGAAAAAACTCGATGGAATGATTGACTCCACGTCGATCATGCCGGAATTTGCCGACATCGAAAGCTACAAACTCCCCGAGTATCAGCTTGACTCGAAAATTCCCGAAGGTCCTATCGCGGAGAAATGGACCAACTACAAGGCCCACCAGAAGCTCGTCAATCCCGCCAACAAGCGCAACCTCGACATCATCGTCGTGGGCACCGGTCTGGCAGGCTCCTCAGCCGCCAGCACCCTCGGCGAGATGGGCTTCAACGTCTATAACTTCTGCATCCAGGACAGCCCCCGCCGCGCACACTCCATCGCAGCGCAGGGCGGTATCAACGCCGCCAAGAACTATCAGAATGACGGCGACAGCGTCTACCGCCTCTTCTACGACACCGTCAAGGGCGGCGACTTCCGTTCGCGCGAGGCCAACGTCTACCGTCTGGCCGAAGTGTCGAATAACATCATCGACCAGTGCGTGCAGCAGGGTGTGCCTTTCGCCCGCGAATACGGAGGCCTGCTCGCCAACCGTTCGTTCGGCGGCGCGCAGGTGAGCCGCACGTTCTATGCCAAGGGCCAGACCGGCCAGCAGCTGCTGCTCGGCGCCTACGCATCGCTCAACCGCCAGATACAGAAGGGCACCGTGCGCAGCTTCACACGCCGCGAGATGCTCGACGTCGTCATCATCGACGGCCGCGCACGCGGCATCATCGTCCGCAACCTCATCACCGGCGAGATAGAGCGCTATGCCGCCCACGCCGTTGTGCTCGCCACCGGCGGCTACGGACGCGCCTTCTTCCTGAGCACCAACGCCATGGGCTGCAACGGCTCCGCCGCCGTGCAGGCCTTCAAGAAAGGCGCCCTGCTGGCCAACCTCGCCTTCACGCAGATCCACCCCACCTGCATCCCCGTGCACGGCGAGGACCAGAGCAAGCTCACCCTCATGAGCGAATCGCTCCGCAACGACGGCCGCATCTGGGTGCCCAAGAAGAAGGAGGACGCCGAGGCCATCCGCGCCGGCAAGAAGAAACCTACCGACATCCCCGACGAGGACCGCGACTTCTACCTGGAGCGCCGCTACCCCGCCTTCGGCAACCTCTGCCCCCGCGACATCGCCTCGCGTGCCGCCAAGGAGCGTTGCGACGCCGGCTACGGCGTAGGCACGGGCAATGCCGTATATCTTGACTTCAAGTACGCCATCCAGCGCCTCGGCGCCGACGTGGTGCGCGACCGCTACGGCAACCTCTTCGACATGTATCAGATGATCAGCGACGACAACCCCTACGAGACGCCGATGATGATCTTCCCCGCCAGCCACTACACCATGGGCGGCATCTGGGTGGACTACGAGCTGCAGACCACCGTCAAGGGCCTCTTCGCCATCGGCGAGTGCAACTTCTCCGACCACGGCGGCAACCGCCTCGGCGCATCCGCGCTGATGCAGGGCCTCGCCGACGGCTACTTCGTGCTTCCCTACACCATGCAGAACTACCTCAGCGACCAGATCAAGGTGCCTCACTTCTCAACGGACGCACCCGAATTCGACGCCGCCGAGAAGGCTGTGCGCGAGCGCATACAGAAACTCATGGACATCAAGGGCACAAAGAGCCCCGACGAGATTCACAAGAAACTCGGCCACGTGATGTGGAACCTCGTGGGCATGGGCCGCACGCTCCAGGGCCTCGTGAAAGCCCTCGGCGAGATTGAGGAAGTGCGCAAGGAATTCTACAGCGACCTCCGCATCGTAGGCAGCGCCGACGACCTCAACACCGAGCTCGAGAAGGCCCTCCGCCTTGAGGATTTCCTGGTGATCGCCAAGATGATGGCTATCGACGCCCTCAACCGCAACGAGAGCTGCGGCGCACACTTCCGCGAGGAGTACCAGACCGAGGACGGCGAGGCCAAGCGCAACGACAAGGACTACATGTACGTCAGCTGCTGGAAGTACACCGGCGAAGGCGTCAAGCCCATCCTCGTCAAGGAGCCCCTCAAGTATGAGGCCATTCAGGTGCAGACCCGCAACTACAAGTCGTAATCCCTACTCTCAAAACCAACAATACAATGGAACATACTATCAGCGTAAATCTGAAAATCTGGCGTCAGCGTGGCCCCAAAGAGAAGGGACAGTTCGTCGACTACCACCTGGACAACGTCAGCACAGGCTCCAGCTTCCTTGAAATGCTCGACATGCTCAACCAGCACCTGGTGGAGCAGGGCGAGGAACCCGTAGTCTTCGACAACGACTGCCGCGAAGGCATCTGCGGCATGTGCTCGCTCTATATCAACGGCCATCCCCACGGTCCCGTGCAGGGTATCACAACCTGCCAGCTCCACATGCGCAAGTTCCACGACGGCGACACCATCACCATCGAGCCCTGGCGCTCGGCTGCCTTCCCCGTCATCCGCGACCTTGCCGTAAACCGCAACGCCTTCGACCAGATACAGCAGGCCGGCGGCTACGTGTCGTTCAACTGCGGTGGCGCCCAGGATGCCAACAGCCTCCCCATCAGCAAGGCTATCGCCGACGAGGCCATGGACTCCGCCACCTGCATCGGCTGCGGCGCATGCGTTGCCGCCTGCAAGAACGGCTCGGCCATGCTCTTCGTATCGGCCAAGGTAAGCCAGTTCGCACTGCTGCCCCAGGGACAGGTGGAGCGCAAGCGCCGTGCGCGCGCAATGGTGCGCAAGATGGACGAACTCGGCTTCGGCAACTGCACCAACACCGGTGCCTGCGCCGCCGAGTGCCCCAAGAATATCTCCCTGAGCAACATCGCCCGCCTCAACCGCGAGTTCATCAAGGCCAAGTGCAGCGAATAAACTGACCGGCCTCATCCTTTCAACCCCGGCTGCCCGCGCCCAGCGCATGCAGCCGGGGTTGCTGTTATAATGGTGTGTTGTTTAGGTTTTTTCATAAAAAATTCGTAACTTTGCGGCGGTAAAATATTTATCACACACAGGCAAAAAAGAAATATGAAAACCGCACTTATCACAGGCGTGACCGGCCAGGACGGTTCGTTCCTCGCCGAATTCCTTATTGAAAAGGGCTATGACGTGCACGGCACCATACGCCGTTCGTCGGTAGACTATCGTGAGCGTATCGCTCATCTTGAGGGCCACCCCCGCTTCCACCTGCACTATGCCGACCTGGGCGACTCCATGTCGGTGATACAGGTAATCAACAAAGTGCGTCCCGACGAGATTTACAATCTCGGCGCGCAGAGCCACGTGCAGGTGAGCTTCGACTCGCCCGAGTTTACGGCCGATGTCGACGCCGTGGGTGTGCTCCGCATCCTTGAGGGCGTGCGTCAGTGCGGCCTCGCCGACACATGCCGCATCTACCAGGCCTCCACTTCCGAACTTTACGGCAAGGTGGAGGAAGTGCCGCAGAACGAGAACACCCCGTTCCACCCCTACAGCCCCTATGCCGTTGCCAAGCAGTACGGCTTCTGGATCGTGAAGGAGTACCGCGAGGCCTACAACATGTTCTGCTGCTCCGGCATCCTCTTCAACCACGAGAGCGAGCGCCGCGGCGAGACCTTCGTCACGCGCAAGATCACCCTGGCCGCCGCACGCATCGCGCAGGGCAAGCAGGAAAAACTCTATCTCGGCAACCTCTCCAGCCTCCGCGACTGGGGCTACGCCAAGGACTACGTGGAGTGCATGTGGCTCATTCTCCAGCACGAGACTCCCGAGGACTTTGTCATCGCCACCGGCGAGCAGCACTCCGTGCGCGAGTTTGCCACGCTGGCCTTCCACAACGTAGGCATCGAGATTGAATGGCAGGGCGAAGGCGCCGACGAGAAAGGCATCGACAAAGCCACCGGCAAGGTGATCGTTGAGGTGAGTCCCGACTTCTACCGTCCCACCGACGTCGTCAACCTCTGGGGCGACCCCACCAAGGCCCGCGCCGAGCTGCACTGGAACCCGCAGAAGACCTCCTTCGCCGAGCTCGTCAAGATAATGACCGACGCCGACATGGCAAAGGTGGCCGTAGAGCGTGCCAGCGAGAGCGTGCGCACCAACCTCGCCGAATATCTCGAGAAAGGCATCGTGAAGTAAGCCTGACCTGATGAAACGCTACAGACTGCCGTTCCTGCTGGTGTCGCTGCTCTTCCTCGTCTGGGGAATGGCCAACAACATGAACGACACGCTGCTGGCGGCTTTCAAGCGGATAATGAGCATGAGCGACGTGCAGACGTCGCTCGTGCAATTTTCGTTCTACGGAGCATACTTCTGCTTCGCGCTGCCCGCAGCTCTCTTCATCCGGCGCTACAGCTACAAGTCGGGCATCCTGCTCGGCCTTGCCATGTATGCCGCCGGCACCATGCTGTTCTATCCCGCCGGTCAGGCCGCGTCCTATGCGTTCTACCTCTTCGCCATATACATCATGGCGGCGGGCTGCGCCGTGCTTGAGACCACGGCCAATCCCTACATCCTCTCCATGGGGCCGCAGGAGACGGCCACGCGCCGACTCAACATCGCGCAGACGTTCAATCCCGTAGGCGCCATATGCGGCATCCTCATCAGCCGCCACTTCATCCTCGGCGAGCTTAACGCCGCCGACGCAGCCGAGCGCTCCGGCATGGACGCCGACGCGCTGCGAGCCGTGCAGATGCACGAGCTGGACGCCGTCAGCGGCACCTACATGCTCATAGGCTTCGGACTGCTCGTGCTGCTCGTCGTGATAGCGCTGGTGCGCATGCCCGGCGACCGCGACCGTTCGGCCTCCTCCGGCGTGGCGGAGTGCTTCCGGCGCCTGTGGGGCATACGCCGCTACCGCTACGGCGTAGTGGCGCAGTTCTTCTACGTGGGCGTGCAGACGTGCGTGTGGTCGTTCAATATCCGCCTTGCCATGCACGAGCTCGGGCTGGCGGAGAAGTCGGCCTCCACGGTGTTCCTGCTGTCGATACTCGGCTTCACCTTCTTCCGCTTCGTGTTCACGTGGCTGATGAAGTATATCGCCCCCGTGCGGCTGCTCGCCGCAGCTTCCGCGTCGGCCCTCGTGCTGACGCTGGTGGTGATGGGCGCGTCGGGTATGGCAGCCATAGTGGCCCTCGTGCTCATCTCGGCCGCGATGTCGCTGATGTTCCCCACCATCTATGGCATAGCACTCGACGGCATAGCTCCCGAGGACGCCAAAATTGCCGCTTCCGGCCTGATAATGGCTATCCTGGGCGGCGCGCTGCTCACGCCGCTTCAGGCGTGGGTTTCGGACGCGGCGGGCATATCCGTTTCGTTCGCGGTGTCGGCCCTCTGCTTTGTCGTCATTCTTCTCTACTCACTTGGAATTCTGAAATCCGATGCAGAAAAACACTCCGATGCAGGAAAACACTCATAAGAAAAAAGTATTCGTGTCGGGCTGCTACGACATGCTCCATTCGGGCCATGTGGCCTTCTTCAAGGCAGCCTCTCAGTACGGCGACCTCTACGTGGGCATAGGCTCCGACGCCACCATCGAGGACCTCAAGCACCGCAAGACGGTCTACTCCGAGAAGGAGCGCCTCTACATGGTGAAGAGCATACGCTACGTCAAGGACGCCTACATCAATCCCGGCTCGGGCATGCTCGACTTCGTGGAGACGATGAACATGGTGCAGCCCGATATTTTCGTTGTCAACAGCGATGGCGGCAGCGACGTCAAGCGCGAGCTGTGCGCCGCCCGCGGCATCGAGTACGTGGAGCTGGAGCGTGTGCCCGACGAGGGACTCACGGCGCGCTCCACCACGTCGCTGCGCACCGGCGTGAAGTCGCATCTGCCTTATCGCGTCGACCTGGCCGGCACGTGGATCGACCAGCCCTACGTGTCGCAGTACGGCTCGGGCTGGGCGCTTACGGTCAGCATCGAGCCCACGGTGGAGTTCATGGAGCGCGGCGGCATGTCCACCTCCACACGCAACGCCGCCCGCAAGATATGGCCCTTCGAGCTTCCCAACTACAACGAGGAGATGCTCGCCCGCCTGCTGTTCTGCTTCGAGAACGACCCCGAGAACAAGGGCCACATCAGCGGTGCGCAGGATGCCATAGGCATATGCATGTCGGGCCTCAACCGCCATTTCTACGACGGCCACTACTGGCCAGCGCGCATCGAGTCGTGCCACGACGAGGCCGTTCTCTCGTGGCTCGAGGAGCACATCTGCCTCGTGCCCATGTTCCCGCGCCGCCCCGGCTGCTCCGTGGTGGAGGGCAAGGACATCACTCCGGCCAAGGTGGCGGCGCTCACCGGCGCCGCCGCGCGCTGCTGGGACGCCATTATGGCCCGCGACCTGACGGCCTTCGCCGGTGCGTTCCGCGATTCGTTCAACGCGCAGGTGGCTATGTTCCCGGCCATGATGCAGCCCGGCGTGCAGGAGTTCATCGACGCGTGGCGCGACCGTGCGCTCGCCTGGAAGATGCTCGGCGCCGGAGGCGGCGGCCATCTGGCCCTCGTGGTCGACAGCGTTCCCGAGGAGGGTGTCATTCCCATCAAAATCCGCCGTAAGGATTCATTCTGACAGAAAAACCATCCAACCTATACAGATATAGAAAGTTATGGAAAAAGATTCTAAAATCTACGTAGCCGGCCACCGCGGCATGGTAGGCTCCGCCATCGTGCGCGAGCTTCGCCGTCAGGGCTACGACAATATCATCACCCGTACCCACAAGGAACTCGACCTCATCAACCAGGAGGCCGTGAACCGTTTCTTCGAGGAGGAGAAGCCCGAATACGTATTCCTCGCCGCCGCCAAGGTGGGCGGCATCGTCGCCAACCAGTCGGCGCTCGCCGATTTTATGTACGACAACATGATGCTGGAGATGAACGTCATACACGCCGCATGGCGTAACGGCGTCAAGAAGCTTGAGTTCCTGGGCTCGTCGTGCATCTATCCGCGCCTCGCTCCCCAGCCCATGCCCGAGAGCTGCCTGCTCACATCGTCGCTAGAGCAGACCAACGAGGCATACGCCCTTGCCAAAATCTCCGGCCTGAAATACTGCGAGTATCTAAACCGCCAGTACGGTACGGACTATATCTCAGTGATGCCTACCAACCTTTACGGTCCCAACGACAACTATCACCCCGAGCACTCGCACGTGCTTCCGGCTCTTATACGCCGCTTCCATGAGGCCAAGGAGGCCGGCCTGGAGGAGGTGACATGCTGGGGCGACGGCAGCCCTCTGCGCGAGTTCCTCTACGTGGACGACCTCGCCAATCTCTGCGTGTTCCTCATGAACAACTATTCCGGCAACGAGACTGTCAACGCCGGCTCGGGCAAGGAACTCACCATCAAGCAGCTCACTGAGCTTGTGGCTGAGGTGGTGGGCTACAAGGGTCGCATACTCTGGGACACCACACGCCCCAACGGCACGCCTCGCAAGCTGCTCGACGTGTCGAAGGCTGCGCGCCTGGGCTGGACTTACACCACCGAGCTGCCCGAAGGCATACGACTCGCCTACGAGGATTTCCTGAGCAATCCCATGCGCGCCGAACGGTGATATTTAGTTTATAGTTTATAGTTTATTGGTAAGAGGGTTGCGGGCGCGTGGCGCCTGCGATCAGGCTCATAAAAACAGCCGTATGCCGGTATCGGGGCATGCGGCTGTTGCATGTTTGTGTGCGCGTGGTGTGCCGCCCGTGCTGTCCGCTAAAATGGGAACAACCCGCGCCTGTCGCGGGTTGAATTCGGTTAGCCGGTGGTTAAGGAGCGACCGTAGGGAGCGACATACCACCGGTAACGCCACAAAAGCATCAACCTGCCGGATGGCGGGTTGCACAACGTCCGGGTTTATTATCAGATTTTCAGAAGGGTGCGCGGCCGCAAGTCGTGCAACCCGCCATCCGGCAGGTTGATGTCCTTTGCTGAACTTACCGCGGATACGGCGCTGTGCGCCTAAATCCGCGGCTAACCGGATTTTACCCGCCATGCGGCGGGTAATCACCGATGAATAGGGCTTGTATGGAGGTTAACACCTAATATATTGTATTTTATGATGTTTTGCCTGACAACAATAATAGAATATAGAAGAAAAGAGAGCCCGCGGAGCGCGGCGGGCAATTCTCAGCCCATGTGTGAGGAGGCGCAGCCGACGAGCCATGGGTTGCGGGGTGTAAATACATGCGCAGCAAGCTCCGGCAGGATGCGCAGCTGCGCCATTCCGGACGTTAGTCCGTGGAGCCGTCGGTGTGTGCCGGGACCAAGGTCCGCAAGCACGCGCTGTCGCTCCCTGCCGGAGCTCGGCGCGTGGAGGATGGCGGCACGATGTCCCATGGCTCGTCGGCTATGCCTCCTCACGCATGGGCTGAAAATTGCCCGCCGCGCTCCGCGGGCTCCCGATGCAGGTCAATGATTAGAAGGAGAATGTATCTGCTGTAAGCCCGCAAAATCCATCAACCTGCCGTATGGCGGGTTGCACGTCCCATTATAGACGACAATCAGTTAGTGTCTGAACGTGGTGCAACCCGCCATGCGGCAGGTTGAAATAATGTGATGCTTATACCGAGGGTACGTCGCGCCATTCGGTCGCTCCTTAACCCTCGGCTAACCACATTTAACCCGCGACGAGCGCGGGTTGTTCCCGTTGTATCGGACAGTGCGCCTGTGCAATCCGAGGTTTTGCAACTCTGTATGGGTGTAAATAAAACATCTGCCGCGCGGGAGGCGCGGCAGATGCCTGTTGATGTGGTGGATGTGTTATCAGAAGCGTACCTTAACGGCCTTGTCGCCCTGGCGCTTGATGTAGAGCTGACCGGCCTCGGGCTGAGCTACGCGCAGGCCCTGGAGGTTGAAGTACTCGACGGGTGCTTCGCTGTCTACGGTCACGTCCTCGATGCCTGTGGTGGTGTCGGGAGCTTTGGTGATGGCAAAGAGCTGCTTCTCGCCGGCTGTGGCGGTGAGGCTTACGTTAGGATTGCTGATGGTCTTCAGTACGTCGTGCTGAGCCTTGAGGTTGCCGCTGAACGTTTTGTTCTCGCCGGCTGCACGTGCGGGTGAGTTTTTAGGTTCGGCTGCGGCTTCCTCAAAGATTACTTCGTCATGTCCGTCAACGGAGGCTACGACTTTGATTTCCTCGCCGTTGTGGTTAGCCACCTCAAAGCTGTAGGATACGGTCATGGTACCGGCCGCAGTGCCGTGCTTGATGGTGATTACGGGTGTGCCGACTACTTCAAGTTCAGGCTCACGCTCGCGCAGGCGGACATTATCGACTGCATAATGTCCTTTGTTGGTCTTGATGCCGAAATAGAGGGTGAAGGTATTGCCTACTGTTGTGGCAGCCTCTATGGCGTACTCTTTGGAAGTCCAGGTTGTAGCGGGGGCTTGCTGTACGTAATTGGCATCGCCATTGTCTTTAACGTCGAGATATATCTGTTCTTCTCCTGCCATCACCAGCATCTGCTTGTAATCGTCATCGTCGCTGAAGCGGTAGAGGTCGAATGCTACTTTTTCGTAGTCCTTGAGTGTCTTCCCATCGGGTAGTGTTATGTTGAGGGCGAAGATGGTGTTGTAGTCGCCGTCCGTTACGCTGAATACTCCTGTAAGGTTTTTGGCGTTTTCAGAATCTACCTCAATTTTGGCTGATCCTTTGCCTTCGCCGCCCCAATAAGTCTTGACTGTCACATCATCGCCGGGCTGTTTGTTCTGGAAGTCTTCAACCATGAGCCATCCATCGGTGACGGTGCCGTTCTTGGTCTCGTCGTAAGTGCCGGGTTCTACGGGCTCGGAAGCTTCTTCAAGGCGGATGTTGTCGATGGCATAGTGTCCGGCGTTAGTACCGTTGAGGCCGAGGCGGAGCTTGAAGCTGTTGCCTGCGGCTACTGTCGTCGGGATGGCGTACTTCTTGTTACGTGTCCATTGGCCTTCCTTACCCTGCTCAATGTAGTTGCCGTCGAGGTAGATTTCCTCATTGTCGGCATAAACGAGCATCTTCTTGTAGTTGTCGTCGCCGGTATAGCGATAGAAGTCGAATATGATGTTCTTGTAGTCCCTCAGGGTTTTGCTGTCAGGGAGGGTGACGTCGACTTCTACATAATAGTCATAGTCGGTGCTGGTGAACTCGGCAACGTAGTTGGATGCCTTTGTCGGGTCTGCTGCGATTGCCGCTGTGCCCTTGCCGGCGTTGCCGTACATGTTCCATACGCATTCCGTGCCGAGAGCCTTGTCCTGAAAATCCTCAACCATGAGAACACCGTCGGTGACGGTGCCGTTGGTGGTTGCATCGGGCTCGGTGGGGTCTACGGGGTCGGGATCTTCGCCGGAACCTCCTTCTTTTTCTTTCAGCTGAATGTTGTCAAAAGCTACTTGATTACCGTTGCCTAAGTAGTTATAGAATCCTATGGTGATTGTATTACCACCGGTTACGGTGATGTCATGTGAGTGGCTGTTCCAAGATCCTTGCCCACCAATAGGATTTCCATCCTGGGTATAAATTTTAGTGCCGTCAATGTAAAGGTCAAGACTTTTGTACGATGTATTGATGCCAACTAAGTCAAGTTTGATGGCGGTATAGTCTGCAATAGTTTTGCCGGCCGGGAGTGTGACGGTAAGCAGGAAGCCGTCGGTACGAGCATCTTTTGCTGTGAATTTTCCTACATGATTGTTTTCGTTGCCGTCTTTGGATTTGTAAACTACAACTTCAGAGGTGCCGGTACCGACGCCGCTGCCGTCAGTTTTAAAAGTCGAAAGGGCAGGTGCTGTCCCCTCGAAGTCTTCGAGCATGAGCCAGCCGTCGGTGACGTCGCCGTTGGCGGCTGTGGCCGTTGCGGCGCACAGGGCGGCTGCAGCGAGCAAGTAAAGTTTTTTCATGATAGTTATTTGATGAATTTAGAAGTGAATGTGTCGTTGAGTATTATAGCGTAGGCGCCGTGAGGCAGGTCTGTGGCCGGAATGATGCCGCCGTCGTAGCTGCCGCGGCGCACGTCGATGCCGGAGCTGAGGGCGATGATGCGGTATCGTCCGGCGGTGAGGCCGCTTACTTGCAGGCCGTCGGCAGTGAGGCGTACTTCGGGACGGCTCTCTGCGCCGATGTCGGCGATGCCGCTGGAAGCGCCTTTGCCGTAGATGCGGTAGCGTCCGGCGCAGTTGAGCCAGTTGAGGAAATAGAGGCATCCGTCGTAGTAGCGGTAGCGGCCGGTGGGGATGGCTGTGTCGAAGAAGTTTTCGACGAACTTCCAGGCGTCGCGTGTGCCGCAAGCGAGGGCGCCGGCGGCGTTGCATGCCACGAGGCCGGGGGAGTGGTCGGTGTTGCCGTTCTTGTCCTTGCCGTCGAGGGTGTAGATGCTATGGTAGGAGGTGATGCCTTTGCTGAGGAAGAAGTCGTACTGCCGCTGCACGAGGCCGGTGTAGTCGACACCTGCGGGCCTGAACCAGGCGAAGTCCATGGCCATGTTCATGATGCAGCGCCATGCGTCGTAGAGGAATCCGGAGTGGTCGCCGTCGCCGGTGTGCGGCGCGCCGCTGAACTCGGCATAGTCAGGCATGAGTCCGGTGTCGGGGTGGGCAAATTTGGCCCACATCTCGCGGCTCTTGGCTGCAAGGCCGGCGTAGAAGTCCTTGTTGTTGTCGGCCCAGCGGCTCCACAGCTCGTAGAAGGCGGGCAGGTGGTAGGAGGGGTCGGTGAACTTGGCGGCGGAGGCGTAGGGCACGAACACCACCTGCATCTCCGTCGGGTCGAAGAGTTGCGTGTAGGAGGAGTAGGGGTTGATGTCCTTGGCGGGCTTTTCGTGGCACATTTCGAGGATGTAGTTAGCCTCGTGGCTATAGTTGTAAATGCCTTCGCCGTCGCCCCATCGTCCGGAGGCGAACATCAGGGTCATGATGAAGTATTCCTCGCCGTCGCTGGCGGGGGTGTTGCCTTTCTTGGAGCCGTCAGTATTGCACTGCCACGAGAAGTAGCCGCGGCGCTCGTCGGTGGCGGGATACTGCATGTAGGTCTTTGCCCATTTCCAGAGCTTGTCGAACTCGGCCTTGCGGTCGAGCTGTACGCAGAGCATCATGCCGTAGCTCATACCCTCGGTGCGCACGTCGTTGTTGTTGACGTCGAGGATGTAGGCCATGTCGTCGCCGCTTTCGTAGTATAGGCGTTCCGTGTCCTTATTGCCCTCGAAGTAGGTGCTCCAGAGGTCGTCGATGCGTTGCTGTATCTGCTGCTCGGTATAGCCTGCCTCGGCGAAGAGGTTGCGGTAAACGCCGGTGTAGAAGGCTCCGCGCTCGGGGAGTACGGGCGGGTCGAGACTGAGGTCGTAGCTGAAGGATATTTCAGCTATATAATAGGTCATCTTGTTGTCGTTGAGTCCGGCCCCGAGGCTGAAGCTGTGCAGTTCTTTCTGCGCGTCGGTGAGTGTGAGCCGGTCGGCGGCGGTGTATATGCCTATCCATGAATCCTTGCTGCCCTGGTTGGGATATTCGTCGCTGCCGTCGCTCTTTGTATTCTTGAATATGAGGGTGCCGTCGGCATAGAGCTGGAACTGCTTGTAGTTGGCATATTGTTCGTTGCCCGACGCGGGGATGTAGGTCTTGACGGTGATGCCCGTGCAGGCTCCGAGTGTGATGCCTTCGGGCAGTGTCACGGGGATTACCGGCACGCTGTTGTAGGCGGCGCACTTGACGGCAAGGACGTTGCCTGTGCCGGCGGGGTTGGCCTGTACGGCGGCTGTGCCTTCGCCTGTCATCTCAAATGTGCTTCCTGCGGGATAGCTGTTGAAGTCCACGGTGAACTTCGCCGCATGTGCGGCAAATGTCATGGCCAGCGTGATGGCGAGACCGACGATTTTTTTCATTTTTCAGGGTATTTGTGATCTGATTATAGGTATTAATCGGTGCGTTTTTATGATTTTGCACCTGCAAAAATAGGTAAACCGTCATGAATTACCTCTCCCGAAGTGTTAAAATATGTCAATAAATCGAGCTGTGTTACATGGGAAGATGATTATGTTACAGATGGAAATTCTGAGTGATATTGGATAGGTAAGAGGGGCGCCGGAGGGTGCTGATGTCAGCTTCACGACCGCAGGTCACCCCCTGCTTATGAAACGAAAATGAAAAGGGAGTCCGTGGAGCGCGGCGAGCTGAAAATCCCACCCGCTTTGCGGATTCCCTATGCCGGTCAATGTGCAGGAAGATAGTGCCTATGCTGCAAGCCTTACTCCTTCGCTGCGCTGCGAAAGCGCTGCGCGATAACGAACCCTCGGGTTCTCATCCCTGCTTTCACGCAAAAAAAGCAACCCTGGCGGGCTGCTTTTTGCGGAAAGACAGGTACCCTTTTTGACCCGTCTAAGCCGGTAAATATCATCGAGTTGCACTCTAGACCACATCCGAGTGCAACAGTTTTGCAACAGTTATTGGGCACAAGTCCTCACACCCTCCTCCGAGGGTGATTTGCTGTAATTGCAATGTTAATAATTATCTTTGGAATCAAGGTTATGAACTTAGTTGAAAAATGTAAATGCAACGATTTTTGCAACAGTATTTCCGGGGCACTGCAACGGCAAATCGTTGCAAAATCATATATCTTCATCTATGCCGCAGGCTTGCATTGTCGATGCGCCATGAGCACAGCACCTATTCAGATTCACTGCTGTCCGTCCTTTCAAGCAGCCGACACATTTCACTGAATGCGCCGTCCGGATTATCTATATGGTGAACCATAGATAATCCGGAATTCCTCACAGCGGTTTCAATTGAGCCGCCTTTCGATGTCAGATACTGGTGCAGTCCACCGCACTTCTTGAAAAACTCTATTCGTTTTTCGTATTCCGGAAGGAATTTCCGCAATTCCGGTTTCAACGGATTGACGCGTTCATACGAGGAATACAATCCTGTTGTAAGACGGAAATAATAGTAGAACCAGATTTCAAGACAGGGATGGTTTTCAATAACGATTACTTCGGTAAAACCTCCCGTCTGTCGGTTTTTGAATTGCTTGCCTGAATATTGGCGCAGAAAATCCGCATAGGCGGCTTTCTCTTTCTGGCCGGACTTATTATCCATGTCTATCAGACAATATATTTTGTCATACCCATCGGCAATACATTCTTCCACTCTTGCAATGAGATAGTCCATCCCGTCCTTTACAACTTTGGGATATACGTTCGCCGCCAGCAATCCCTGCATTGACAAGAGATAATACTGTTCCGTCGGACCTTCTCCAATCACAGCTATGCCGGCTCCCTGCCTGAAAGAGCGCTTTTTACGATCTGAGCGTTTCATCTTTTACTTGTGTTGATGGCGAGGAAAGGCGAGCCGACTTGTGGACGGGCGCCTAATTTGCCGAGTTTGTAGGCATTGAATATGGATGCGTTTTTGTGCAGGTTGAAATCATCGGCCGAGAATAAGTCCGTTGATGCGGTTTCTTTCTCTTTTTCAGTGAACCATGCCATATCGCGACGCATGAAATCCTCCGTCAGAATAAGCTGGTCATGTATGGTGAACAGCAATTGTGCCTCGCTTTCGTTCGACAGAAATGTCTGAAGGAAATATACCAGCAGATCGTGATGAAGGGAATCATCAAGTTCATCAATCATGAGGAATCGGTCAGACTTTATGGCGCCGAACAGAATATCCATTTTTTCTACAAACGACAGTGTGCCGTCCGACTCAGACTCGATTGGCATGGTGAAACGACCTTTGTCATAGTCATGCTCAAACTCGATTTTGCTTTCCCCTCTTTCGGCAGGACGATTGACAATATTGGTTATATTGAAATCAGCCTCCTTCACCGCACGCAAGATAAAGTCTTTCCTCTCTTGTTGCAGGATGGTGACTTTCAGAAGCTCTGTGATGTTGGTATGCACCTGGGACGCCAGTATGGAATTACGGATATAGCTTACAACCGTCTCAAAGGCAGGAGCCTCGACCGAAATCTTATTATAGGTTGACAGCACGCTGTGATTAGCCAGTGTGTTGGTCGTGATAACCGTTGATGTTTTGCTGTCAAGGCCGACATTCTTGCCGAATGTTATTTCCGGCAGATTTATCTCGTAATTGTGCTTGCGTTCATAAAACAGCGATGACACGCCGTTAGGATTAAACTCCAGCAATTCATAGGCTATTGTATCGCCGTTGTACTCAATGCGGTAGTCATACTTTACGCCATTGATAAAGAAGGATACCGTCATTTTTGTATTCTCGTCACGTCGCATGGCAAACGGTCGGAAGAGGATTTTTTCATCTTTCGATGCACACGGCTGATACAACTTAGCCCATACATCGGCAATCGCATAAAGCAGATTGGTCTTGCCTGATGCGTTGGCGCCGTAAACCGACGACATACGCAGGACACGGGTAACGCTCCCGCTCCTGGGGTGCTTTACCTTTATTATAAGGCTATCCTCAGACGTATTGTCGTTGGATGCCTCAAATGAGATTTCCTGATGGGCAGAAAAGGAGAGGAAATTCTCCACGGAAAAGTCAAGTATCATACTTTTTATGGCTGTTTTCGTAATTCAATTACAAATTTACGTCAAAAAAGGTTCACATACAAGTTTTCCCCTGATTTTCTCAATTAAAAGCGGTAAGAGGCTGGGCGGTCTGCATTATTGGCGGCGTTATGCCGTCAAAAGGTGACGGTGCAGTCACTGAGACCTTTTGACCGCATCGCGCCTATGGACAACTGCGGAACACCGAGAACCGGCAACGCCTCTGAGGATTGGCAACGGCTTCGCTGATGCCACCTCTGAGACTTATTGCCGTTCTTCTGTGTTCTTTTTCGCAGCGCTGCGAAAGCGCTGCGCGATAACTAACCCTCGGGTTCTCATCTCCTGCTTTCACGCAAAAAAAAGCAACCCTGACGGGCTGCTTTTTGCGGAAAGACAGGGATTCTTTCTTCGCTGCGCTGCGAAAGCGCTACGCGATAACGAACCCTCGGGTTCTCATCCCCTGTTTTCACGCCAAAAAAGCAACCCTGGCGGGCTGCTTTTTTGGCGGAAAGACAGGGATTCTTTCTTCGCTGCGCTGCGAAAGCGCTATGCGATAACGAACCCTCGGGTTCTCATCCCTGCTTTCACGCAAAAAAAAGCAACCCTGGCGGGCTGCTTTTTTGCGGAAAGACAGGGATTCGAACCCTGGGTACCCGTAAGAGTACAACGGTTTTCGAGACCGTCCCGATCGACCGCTCCGGCATCTTTCCTTGCGGTTGCGACTGCAAAAGTAGCATTTTTTTTTCATTCGGCAAAAAAATTCGCGGCGTTTTCGTATATTTGCACATCATGAGAAATACGATTCTATTCTTTGCCCTGCTGGCAGCGGGCTGCGCGCGAGGCATGCAGGCAATGCCCGCGGGGGCAACGCCGGAGACTACACTCTGGTACACGGCACCGGCTGAGCAGTGGGAGGAGACGCTGCCCGTGGGCAACGGGCGCATGGGCATGACGCCCTACGGCAATCCGCTGCACGAGCATGTGGTGCTCAACGAGATAAGTATGTGGAGTGGCTCCCGCGCCAACTATGACAACCCGGATGCGTCGCACAGTCTGCCGGAGATTCAGCGGCTGCTGCGCGAGGGCCGCAACCGTGAGGCTCAGGAGCTGATGTACCGCACCTTTGTGCCCACGCAGACCACCGACGGGGGCACCTACGGCAGCTACCAGATGCTGGCCGACCTGCACATAGATTTCAGTTATGCCGATACGACATGGACTGCCTACACCCGACGTCTGGAGCTGCCGGAGGCATGCGCCTATGCGGCCTACACCGTCGGCGGCGCCGAGTATGTGCAGGAATGCTTCGTGCCTCGTGGCTCGGACGTAATGATATGGCGCGTGCGCGCCTCGCGGCCCGGAGCCGTCAGCTTCACTGCCAGGCTGACGCGGCCGGAGCGCTACCCTGTGAGCAAGGCCGGCACGGCCACGCTACTGATGACCGGTACGCTTGACAGCGGTCAACCGGATGCGGAGGGAATGAAGTACGCCCTCGCCGCCGGCATACGCGCCACGGGCGGGACATGCCACGCCACAGACAGCACTCTGCAAGTCAGCGGCGCCACGGAAGCCTGTATAATAATGAGTGCGGCCACCGACTACCTCTACGGCGCCCGCTACTCCACGCAGGCGCTCCACGCCGTGAACGATGCCATGCGCGAGGGCGACACCGACGCCATCAAGGCTCGCGGCATCGAGGCTCACCGCAGCCTCTACGACCGCGCCGCCGTGTCGCTGCCGCGCACCGAGGCGTCGCATCTGCCCACCGACCGCCGCATCGAGTCGTTTGTCACGGCTGAAGACCCTTCGCTGGCGGCCCTGTACTATAATTACGGACGCTATCTGCTTATATGCAGCACGCTACCGGGCTGCCTGCCGCCCAACCTGCAGGGGCTATGGGCCGACGGCATCGCCACGCCCTGGAACGGCGACTATCACACCAACATCAACGTGCAGATGAACCATTGGCCGGCCGAGCCGGGCAATCTGGGAGAGCTGCACGGACCACTCATCGACCTGGTGCGTCGGGCCGTCAGCTCCGGCGAGCATACGGCGCGCGTGTTCTACGGTCCGGACGCGCGGGGATGGGTGATGCACATGATGACGAATCCCTGGCGCTACACCGACCCCGGGCAACATCCCTCCTGGGGCGCCACCAATACCGGCGGCGCATGGCTCTGCGCCCACCTCTGGGAGCATTACCTCTACAACCCTGACTCCACTTACCTGTCGGAAATATATCCCATAATGAAGGGCGCCGCCGAGTTCTTCCGGTCGACCATGATACGTGAGCCGAAACACGACTGGCTTGTGACGGCGCCGTCGTCGTCGCCCGAGAATACATTCCGCATCGGCTCCGACCCGACCGAGGTGAGCGTATGCATGGGTCCGACGATGGACTCGCAGATAGTGCGCGAGCTCTACGGCAATGTGGCCGCCGCAGCCGACATCCTCGGCATCGACAAAGCGTATGCCGACTCGCTGCGGGCCGACATGGCGCAGCTGCCGCCCGACCGCATCGGTCCCGACGGGCGCCTCATGGAGTGGCTTGAGCCATACGCGGAAGTAGACCCGCACCACCGCCACGTAAGCCATCTCTACGGTCTGCACCCCGGCAACCAGATTTCAGCCATCCGCACTCCCGAACTGGCCGAGGCATGCCGACGCACCCTCGACCGCCGCGGCGATGCCGGCACGGGCTGGAGCCGCGCCTGGAAGGTGAACTTCTGGGCTCGTCTGGGCGACGGTAACCGGGCTTACCGCCTGCTGCACGCGCTGCTCGCTCCGGCCTACACCCGCGAGAACCCGCGGCAGCACGGCCCGGGTACATTTCCCAATCTGTTCTGCTCCCATCCACCGTTCCAGATGGACGGCAACTGGGGAGGCGCCGCCGGCATAGGCGAGATGCTGCTTCAGAGCCAGGACGGATTCATCAATCCGTTGCCCGCGCTACCCGACGCGTGGCCCGAAGGCTGCATACGCGGTTTCAGAGTGCGCGGAGGCGACACCGTCGACATGAGCTGGACCCGCGGCGGCCGCGACATAGACATCATCCTCACCGCCGGTGCGCTGCCGGAGCGCACCCTGCGCATCCCCTCCGGTACAAAAACGCTGAGCATCAACGGCAAAGCATTCCGCCCCGAGGAGTATCGAGTGCTGTGCCTCGCCCCCGGACAGAAATGCAGCATACACATCGGCCGCTGACGATTTGCCGATTACGGAAAATTTTCTTAAATTCGCGGACTCACTATTGAACCTGATGATATGAACACACATCGTTATTGCGTGATTATGTGCGGCGGCATAGGCAGCCGCTTCTGGCCCTACAGCCGCAGCGCCAGGCCCAAACAGTTCATCGACTTCATGGGCACAGGCCGCAGTCTGCTCCAGATGAGTTACGACCGCCTTCTCCCCATAATCCCTAAAGAGAACGTGCTGGTGCTCACCAATGAAGCCTACACCGGCCTCGTGCGCGAACAGCTGCCCGACCTCGACCCGGCGCAGATCCTGGCCGAGCCTGCACGCCGCAACACCGCGCCCTGCATAGCGTGGGCCGCCTGGCGCATCTATGCCCGCGACCCGCAGGCCAGTATCATCGTAACTCCGAGCGACCACCTCATCACAGGCGAGACTCTCTTCGTCGACAGTCTGCGCCGCGGATTTGAATTCGTCGAGAGCCACGACGCCCTCCTCACCCTCGGTATCACGCCCGTGCGCCCCGAGACCGGCTACGGCTACATACAGGTTGGCGAATCCGTCAGCCAGGATCTCAACAAAGTCAAGACCTTCACCGAGAAGCCAGACCTCGAGCTCGCCAAAGTGTTCCTCGCAAGCGGCGAATTCTTCTGGAACTCAGGCATATTCCTCTGGTCGGCCGCCAGCATCAAGGAAGCTTTCCGCCTACACGCTCCCGAGATTGCTGAGAAGTTCGACGCCGGCAACAGCGTCTACGGTACCCCTGCCGAAACCGAATTCATTGACCGCGAGTTCCCCGCCTGTCCCAGCATCAGCATCGACTACGCCGTCATGGAGAAAGCCTCCAACGTCTACGTCGAGACCGTACACTTCGGCTGGAACGACCTCGGCACATGGAGTGCCCTTTACGACAACTCGCCCCGCAACAGCGACGCCAACGTGGCGCAGAACTGCAATGTCCTCGCCTACAACAGCCACGGCAACATCTTCGCCGTCAGCGGCGACAAGCTCATGGTGGTCGATGGCCTCGAGGACTACATCGTGGCCGATGCCGGCGACGTCCTCCTCATCTGCCCCAAGAGCCGCGAACAGAGCATCAAGCAGATGGTGAACGACGCCAAAAACCGCTTCGGCGACAAATATCTGTAAAGCATTTTTTGCATATTTTTTCGGCCGTTATAACCAAATATCGAAAAATTTCCGTAATTTTGCTGCGCCTTAAGGCGCCGACCGGCTCCGAGAGGCGCAGAAACTCTTCGAGAACATTCATAACCCAATAGTTTATCAAATATTTACTATGACTAAAATCGGTATTAACGGCTTCGGCCGTATCGGTCGCTTCGTATTCCGCGCCAGCACAAAGCGCGACGACATCGAAGTAGTTGCTATCAACGACCTTCTTCCCGTAGACTACATGGCCTACATGCTCAAGTATGACACAATGCACGGCCACTTCGACGGCACCGTTGACTACGACATGGAGAAGAGCGAGCTCATCGTAAACGGCAAGCACATCCGCGTTACCGCATGCCGCGACCCGAAAGAAATCAACTGGGGCGCTGTAGAGGCAGAGTACGTCGTTGAGTCCACCGGTCTCTTCCTCACTCAGGAAAAGGCTCAGGCACACATCGAAGCCGGTGCCAAGTACGTTGTTATGTCGGCTCCCTCGAAGGACGCTACTCCCATGTTCGTATGCGGCGTAAACGACAAGACATACGCAGGCCAGCAGTTCGTTTCCAACGCCAGCTGCACCACCAACTGCCTCGCTCCCATCGCCAAGGTCCTGAACGACAAGTTCGGCATCACCGACGGCCTCATGACCACTGTACACTCCACCACCGCTACCCAGAAGACCGTTGACGGTCCCTCCATGAAGGACTGGCGCGGCGGCCGTGCTGCCAGCGGCAACATCATCCCCTCCAGCACCGGCGCTGCCAAGGCTGTAGGCAAAGTTATCCCCGAACTCAACGGCAAGCTCACCGGCATGTCGATGCGTGTCCCCACTCTTGACGTCAGCGTTGTCGACCTCACCGTCAATCTCGCCAAGCCCGCTACCTACGCTGAAATCTGCGCTGCCATGAAGGAAGCCAGCGAGGGCGAGCTCAAGGGTATCCTCGGCTACACCGAAGACGCAGTGGTAAGCAGCGACTTCCTCGGTGACACCCGCACCTCCATCTTCGACGCAAAGGCAGGTATCGCTCTGACCGACACCTTCGTTAAGGTTGTCAGCTGGTACGACAACGAGATCGGCTACTCCAACAAGGTGCTCGACCTCATCGCTGTCATGAAGAAGTACAACGGCTAATCCACAGCTGTTCATCCATAAAAAGCGCACCGCGGAAGCGGCGCGCTTTTTTGTTGCGTAACTAAGCCTTCTTGCGGCGCGGAAGCATGATATAGAGTACGGCGCAGAGGATGATGAGGATGGCCGCGGAGACTACGGCGCGGAATCCGGTGGCCTCGGAGCCGAACTGTGTGCCGAAGGGATATAGCGCGTTGACCATGCTCGAGAAGTCCCAGAGGGTGGAGGCCACGGTGAGGACGGTGAGCAGCGTGAGCAGGGCGTTGACGCGGCGGTCGGAGGTCTTGGCGCGCTGTTCGTTGCAGGTGGCGATGTAGCTGCGGAGCAGGCTGCGCTCCGGGGCGAGGTCGAGCGAACGGTCGATGGCCCGGTCCACCTCTCCGGGCATGAAGTTGTAGCTGATGTGGTGGAAGCAGCATGTGCGCTCAAACTCATTGAGCTCTTTCTCTATGTCCTCGCCGGCGTCGGGGTCGGCGCGGAAGCGTGCGTTCTGGCGGTAGAGGTAGAACTTGCTGAAGAGGCCGTGCATGTAGATTTTGCCGAAGTAGTCCTCGCACCAGTTCTGCACCATCCAGTCCGGCACGTCGTGCGCAAGGATGGTGAAGGTGTCGAACAAAGCGAGCGCCGTCCAGTTGTTGTAGAAACTCAGTTTGCTGTCGCGGATAGTCGCGGCGAGGTAGGAGGGCGAGATTTCGTCCGGGTCAGCGGGATCGTAGGGCGCTACCCGTACAAGCGAGCCGAGCTGAAAGAGGGTGGCGTCGCCGGCGGCTGCCGCAACGGCTTCAGGGGTGAGACAGCGTACTATGTGGAAAAGTTTCAGCTTGTTGCCGCTTTCAATCATTGGCGCGTCGGCGGGAACGCCGAGAGCGTCCATGGCGCGGCGCAACGGCCGGGCTATCGCCGGTACGGATGCAAAATTGCCGCGCAGCCGCGAGAGGGTGAGGGTGAAGGCGTTGAGGTCGTCGCCTTCCAGCGTGAGCTCGATGGCGTATAGCACCATGCCGAAGGGCATCAGGCACAGGCGAATGCTCCGCAGCTGTCCCTCGCAGCCGGCTGCAAACTCGGGGCCTGCGCCGCCGCAGCACGGGGTGGTGAAGGTCAGGACGGGCCGGTCGTTGTCACCGTCGCCGGAGCCGAGCCAGAAGTCGACGAACTCGGGGTAGTAGAATCGGCGGTATTCATCGGCGGCGGCTTTGTCGTAGGGCTGCATGGCCCAGCCGGCGTCGGCGAGCGCCCGGATACCGTCGGGGCGGGGTAGGCGGCTGCTGAAATAGCCACATAGGAAGCAAGTGTCGGAGTATTGTGCCATATGGCTGCAAATCTAACCATTAAATTTCGTTTTTGCAAAAAATTGGGTATCTTTGCAAAAAACCAGCGAAAACACATGGCATCTCCTCCCTCCACCCCCGCACAACGCATGGCCGAGGCTCTGGCCGAAGGGCGCCGTCTGCCCGAATACGAGGCGCTGCTGAGCAGCAGCATAGAGCGCCTGCCGTTCACTATGTCCAATCCGCTGGCCCGCGCCGAACAGTCGCGCGCCGAGTCGGACTACAAAGAGGCGCTGACCCATCTGCTTGACTTCTTCGAGATGTCGGTGCAGTGGCTCAACTGCTATCTGCTGGCGCGGATGGCGCCCCTTGCCGCCGGGGCCGACGCGCAGGCGCGCAAGGCTCTGGAGCGCGTGGTGCGCACCATCGACATGAAGCGCCCGCTGTCGTTCGGCGACCATGTGAACGAACTGCTGCAACCCCTGATGCTGGCCGCCCTGCGCCTGCTGCCCGACGACGCCCTGGTGCGCTCGCTGAGCGCCAACGTGGTGTCGGCGCGCTTCAACATCCTCGCCGGGTCGGCTCGGCAGACGGGCGTCGTGAAGGTGCGCAACGACTTCAAGGGCCACAGCACATCGCTGGCGCAGTCGTTCTATCAGCGCGCGTTCGACAGTCTCAGCAGCCATTTGCTCGCCATGCTCAAGGGATTGGAGCCGTTGCATACATATTCTTTCTACGCCGCTGATGCCGCAGGGTGTCTCCTCGACGCCCGCAGCCGCGACGAGCAGCTGCCGCCGGCCGCCGGTGCCGCGTTTGCCGCTGAGCCGGGTCACTATTATGTAGCGGACGCCTCGGGCAACGTGTGCGACGTATGGCCTCTGGCGATGCTTAGCGCCGACGGCTACATCTTCTTGTTCCAGACGCTTAAGGACGAGAGCATCTGCTACGAGTCGTCGAGCCAGCTGGTGCATCGCTTCGAGACCGAGGACATGAACGCCGCGCTCGACGTCTGCCTGGCGCGTGTGGTGCCCTCTTTCGACGTGGCCCGCGAGATGAACTGGCAGGAGATACTGGACGCCGCGGCGGTGCATTCGCGCGCCTACATGATGCAGGTGCAGAAGGAAAAGAAATTCAGCAGCGAGCTGTTCGTGGACCGGCGCGAGCTCGGACGCATGTTTGCCGACTTCAGGGCCGACGCCGCCCGGACGCTCATGGCGCTGCCGGGCGAGGCCGGGCAGGGTAAGACCAACCAGCTGTGCCACTGGACGTCGGAACTGCTGCGCGAGGGCCGCGCGGTGCTCATCTTCAACAGCGCCGAACTCGGCGCCTGCGGGCTGCCCGCGACGCTGCGCGACATCTTCGGCGTGAGCCGTCGGCGCAACATCGAGCGTGTGCTGGAGACGCTCCACACCAAGGCGGAGGAAAGCGGTGAGAACGTGTATTTCCTCTTCGACGCGCTGAACGAATGCCTCAGCTACACCACTCCGGACGGACAGCCCGACACGGTTCCGGGCCCCGTGGCGCTGTTCCGCGACATCACAGAGCTATTAGTGCGGCCCGACAGGCCGCGATTCAAGGTGGTGGCTACGTGCCGCAGCTTCACGTGGAAGAACAGCATACTGCCCGCCGTCACGCCCGACCCGGCGCTTTGCTTCAGCCCCGCCGACGGCGGCGGCGACGGGTGCAGCGTAGGAGGCTTCAGCGCCGAGGAGACACGCGAGGCCTACCGCATCTACGGCAAGCTGTACCAGATGCAGTCGGACTTCGAGAGCATCGACCGCCGCGTGCTCCTGCGTCTGCGCGATCCCCTCACGCTCAAGTACGCCTGCGGCAACAATATAGGCAAGGTGTTCGTGAGCGACCCGGCGCGCTTTACGTCGGTGAGCCTTTTCGCAACCATGCTTGACGACATCCGCGAGCGCGCCTTCGCCGGACGCCTTCAGTGCGAGCTGATAGACGAGCTGGCCGACCGTATCCTCGACACCTATCTGGACGGCCGTCCCGCCGCCAGCATCTCCTCGGCTGCTCTGCTTCAGGCGCTTGACGACGCGTCATCGCCGCTGCACCGCCTGGCCTCGATGGTCTATAAGCCCGACGGCGGCGTGAGCGTGGCCTACGCCGAGCTGCTGCGCAGCCCAGAGCGCCCCATCCTGAAGGAGTGCGTGCGCACGCTGTCCGGCGGCGAGCGCAGCAATGTGGTGGAATTTATCTACGAGCGTTTCCTGGAGTACGCGCTGTGCCTCTCGTTCAGGCGGCGCCACGGCGGCGCTCCCGCCACGGCCGACTATCTGCGCGTGCTGGACGGCACGGAGGCCAACGCCGTGCTCATAGGCGCGCTGCGCAATTCGCTGCTGACCGACCTGGCCGACGGCCGATACGACACGCTCCTGGAGCTGACGGCGCTGCACAGCACGCGCCCCGACGTGATGCAGCTCACCAACGATGTGGCCGACGTGCTCGTGGGCGAAAACTACGAGCCGCAGCTCACGGAGCTGCAGCGGCGGATGCTCGACGCACTGCCTCCCGACCCCGCGCTGATAGCGGGCTACAACGAGACGCAGCGCAGCATAGCCGCCGCAGAGGCCACGCCGGAGCTGATAGTCCGTAACCGTGAGCTGGGCGCGCGCCTGGCTCCCATCCGGCGTCTGCGCACGGCGGCCTCGGTGTCGCTGACGAATATGCTCCTCAGCGACTACTTCAACGAGGGGCTGTACGCCTCGGACCCGATGCTGACGATGTGGCGCCTGATGGAGGACAGCATCACCGACGTGAGCGACGATGCCTGCAAGCAGGCCTATTATCTCTCGCAGCGTCGCCACACGCGTGGCGGAGTACCTCTGCGCGAGAATCTTACGGCGCGGATCGTGCGCGAGATGCTCGACGACGTGCAGCGCCGCAGCCTGGCTTCGAATCTGCTTGCCGGAAGCCGCCGCCGGCGCATGATGCGCTTCGTGGAGACCGGCGTGCGCCTGGCCGTGCTGCTCATTATCGACGCCTGCATGGCTCCGAAGCCCGACGACGCCATGGTGGACGACATGCTGGAACGCATACGCGGCCTCGCCTCGTATGCCACGTTGCGCTTCTCGCTGGTGCGCATGGCGATGCCGTTCCTCCAGACCGTGATGCGCCGACAGATAACATTCCAGAGCGACTACGTGAACAACGCCGTGGAGTATGCCGGCTTCTGGGACGATGCCGTGGTGCCTGCTGCAGCGTCGGCCGACCGCTGGAGCCGCCGCCTGACGGGCGATATAATGGACTTCGTGGGCCACTACGGGCGCGCGAGCCGCGGCGAGGGCGACACAGCCGCCGAGGCTGCCGGGTTCGCCGCGCTGCATCCGGCCATCGCCGACGCATACAGTACGGGATGCAGCTTTTCCTACTTCGTGCTGGAGCGCATCCTCGTAGTCATGGGTACGGCTGCGTGGAGCAATATCAGTCCGCTGATACGCAGGCTGCTGGCGCCCGGCCGCGAGCGCGACGCATGGAGCGACTATTCGCAGATGTCGCTGCTCTATGTGCTCTACCAGGTGCAGTACAACTCGGGCGCCGACAATCCCGAGATCCTGGAAATCTACACGCGCGAGGCGGCCGACTGGACGCGCCGCTGCCGCGGACGCTTCCGTGCGCGCAACAGCGCGCGGGCCAACGCCACGGGCTACTACAAGCGCAACGTAATGAACTGGTACGGCGTGGTCTACTGCCGCCACTGCGGCGATGGCACGGCGCGCCCGGGCGACGGCCGCTGCGCCCCGTTGTTCTATGAGCTTATCGACAGGGCCATAGCCGACGCCGACCGCGGGATGCTGCTGCATATGCTCGACAATATATCGGAGATGATAGGTGACTGCGGCCTGATAGAGCTGCCTCTACAGCTCATGCGCCATATTCTGGCGGCTTATCCCACGGCTGAGGACGTGCGCAGGCTTGACGCCGCGCCGTCGGACAATCCCGACCACGACGGCCGCACGCTCGTGGCCGAGGCGGGGCGTGTGCTCAGCACCGCCCACCGCTACTTCCCGGAGCGCACGCGCAGCTTCCTGCAGGGCGAGCTCGCGGGGCTTTCCTTCCCCGGCGTGGCGGCCTATCGCGAGGAAATACTCGGCAATATAGGCGACACGGAGAAGCTGAGCGACCTCTTCACGCACCGCTTCGGCAACTTCCTGATGTGGTCGCTGCTCAACAACGAGGCCGTGGACCGCTTCGCCACGGAGGCTATACGCACGGCTCCGCAGTCGCGCGACTGTTTCCAATGGTACAACAGCGTGGTGCGCATACTCTGCCGCCACCTATTCAAGATAAAGATATGAAGACGAAAGTGATTATAGGAGTGGGCGCTGCCTGCGCTGCCGTGCTTGGTTATGCCGCATGGTGCGCCGTGCCCGGCATATTCGCCCGCAGGGGCATGAGCACCGAGGCTCCGCGCCGCTATATCGTGGTGGCTCACCGCGGAGGCGCCGGCATAGCGCCGGAGAATACGCTTTTAGCCATGGAGCGCGGCATCGCCGCCGGAGCCGACATGCTGGAGATTGACATCCACCAGACGGCCGACAACGCCCTCGTGGTGTGCCACGACGCGAGCGTGGACCGCACGACTGACGGCCACGGCACAATTGCCGACATGACCCTTGAGGAAATCAAGGCGCTGCACATCAAGGACGCCGACGGCAACGTGACCGACCAGCGGATTCCGACGCTCGACGAGGTGCTGGAGCTTGTGGGCGACCGTGCGCGCCTGCTCGTGGAGGTGAAGCACGCCCGCGGGCAGTATCCGGGCATCGAGCAGCGCATGGTGGAGGCATTCCGCCGTCACGGGGCCTGCGGCCGCGTGGTGGTGCAGAGTTTCAGCGACGAGGTGCTGGCCGTGACGCACGCCCTGGCTCCTGAACTGCGACTCGAGAAGCTTCTGATATGCCGGATGCGCGGTCTGCCGCTGATATTCGACGGCGGCTTCTCGGCATTCGACTACGACCGCTACCGCCACGTATCATCGTTTAATTTCTACGCCAACTCCGTGACCCGCAGCATTATCGACGATATGCACGCACACGGCAAGGAGGTGAAGATCTGGACCCTCGACTCACCCGCCTCTGCCCCCGACCTCCCCGTGGACGGCATCATCACCGACCGCCCCGACCTGTGGAGGTGAGCAGTTCTAAATTATTTGCTAAGCTGGTATAAGGTTATGATTAATAGGATAACTAAAAATGTAGTCTTGATTTTTGGCATCTTTTTTTGTGTGCTTCATCTACAGGCCCAGTCTCACTTCAAATTATATAAAAGTGAAGGACACTTCTATTTTAATGGTCAAATGAATGAAACACGTGTTGACAGTATTCTTTTGGAGACGGGATGCAGCTACATCATGTGCAATGAGTCATTCTTTAACAAAATCAGTAAAGCTACAGCTTTCGCGCCCGATTCAGTTGAATTTACTTATGCTAAATCGTATCGGAAAGAGTATGCTGTTCAAAGTGTTCATCGTGGAAGAATCAAAATCGGCGATTTTTATTACGAAGACAAAATAATTGTTCTCAAAGATTTTAATCATCTACTTTTGCCGATTCATTTGCTACACTATAAGGATGAGACACAGGACATGTTGGTGCGTCTAAATTTTGGGAAACTAACAATGGACTTTGTGCCAGGCAGTGAGGTCGATTTAAGCGATAAAAATTCGTTCAGAATCGTTGAGCTGCAGCCAAGACCTATCATTGAAGCTTCAATAGAGATTGAGGATGAAAAGCGGACAATCGGGAAAATGACCGCAAGATTAAATTTTGATTTGGGATGCGCAAATTGCGTATCTTTATTCGGACGTCGTCAGGAAGTCGCTAATTGGATTAATGATACCAATTTCCGGAAAATCACCACATATCAGCTGAATGGCAAAAAAGCGGGGAAAGGAATTCTCGCAAAGAGATGCTCTGTCGGCGAGTTACGTGCCAAAAATATTCTTGTTAATATTTTGAATTGGTCTGTCAATGATATGGATGGTCTGATTGGACCCTCTTTTTTTGGTAATAGAGATGTGTATTTAAACTCATCTAAAAGACTGATTTACTATTGAATAGGAGGTCTTGAGGCAAAATTTGATATTGCCTTTTGGGTATGGTTGTTACAGTTAATGATTATATCTGTTTTAGTCATAGTGAAGATGATATGGTTTTATACAAAACACATACCTATGAGACAGCTAATGCCAAAACCAATCAGTATTGCAATCGTAAAACTGGCGAATGTGCCTATGAGCACATACTCTGTAATTTTTATGTCTTTAGCTTTGTTCAGTTCTCCGAATCTGAAAACTGATTTCGCTGCCAATAAGAAGCCTATACCTTCTATATTGTCTGTGAATATGAATGTCAGAATCAGTATTCTTTCAAGATACCCAATCCACTTGCCGGCATTTGGCAAACCTTGAGATGATGCATCGGATGGCATCCATTTTTCAAATTCGATAAAGGATTTTATCAAAATCGAAGTGGGGGTAAGCACAGCAATATATGCAGTGGCGATAAGCCATAAATTTGTTGATATTTCATAAGCCATGTCTACTTGAGGAATTTTTGCAAAAAGGAACCACCATAAGCCGATTATGACGCAGTAGTGAGCAATTTGGTCCCATATAAGACTGATGAAATCTTTTCTCTTGCTCATAGTTTTGACCAGATCTATTACGAAGTGGCTGACTCCAATGACGGTGGGAATTATCCAGCATGTCCATTGAGCAACGAATACATATGCCAACGCCGCCTGAATAAGGGCATGCAGAATGAGAGCCTTGTATTTTGCGGCGGAATTGTTTGAGAATTTATCAGCGCACATTCTGTCACTCTGGAAAAAGAAGTCTCCCGCCAGATGTCCTGCAATGAGTTTTATTAGTATGATTGTGTTCATCATATCCTTTCTTTAAGGAGTTCCTTGAATCTGTTGATATACAGATTTATCAATTCGTTCTTACCGGCTCTCAGAGCCTTGTCGACCATCTGTCGTGTAATCCCGAGCAGACATCCGATTTCGGCATGGCTGATGTCCGTTGTCAGACTTTGAAAAATAACGCGGCTTTGGCTTTGGGTCCATCCGGAAATGATGTCATCAGCAAAAGCAGTCGAGACACATAACTCCTTATTAACTTTTTCCCAAGGCGTCTCTATTATCAGCCGACGCTTACCTATGGCATCAAGTCCTCTGCCTGACGCCCTGTATGCCTCGCCGTCACTCATGGCAAGTGTTCCGTTTTCATATTCCACCGTTCCTATTCCAATTGACAATCGGGCATCCCATTGGCACTTATACTCAGTGAACTTATAGGAACGGATATGAGCTCGTATGGCGAGAGCCGCCGTTAATGAATCAACGGGATTCCCAACCCTTATCTGAAAACTGTCGCCACGAAAAATTTCCAAATCAAATTTTGTCAAGGTCGACAGTAACTCCGGCAGCGATTGCAGCATTCGCAACATTGAGTTGCGCTCTTCCGCAACCATCTTGGTGGAATCCACAATATCGCCGGTTATTATCGCTCCGATTTTCATAAAATGAAATTTTGTGCAAATATAGGCATTAGTATTGGAATGTGCAACTGAAATAGGTTGCTTTTGCCGTTTGCAACCTTAAAAGGTTGTGTATTGCATGAGCACGAGCAGATGCGTTTTTTCTGCTTCTACTGAGAGTATATCACTTCTGCTGCGTTGACCGGATTCAACCTGCGACGAACGTGGGCTGTCCTTGTTTTACGGATAGCCATAAATTTATTATACTCTTGATTCTGCTATTGTGTCCTTTTTTTAAGATAAATAAAATAACCGCCGGCTGCGGATGGAGGCGGCCGGCGGTCTGATGGGTTGTGTCTGTCGGATTATCAGAACATCTTGTCGGGGTACTCGCCGGCGGCGTGGAGGGCGGCAAGACGGTCGACTACGCCCTGACGGTCGGCGGCGTAGGTGACGCCGAACCAGCGGGAGTCGGTGTCGAGCACGCGCACGGTGGCCTCGCCGCTGTTGATGAGCGTGTCGATGCAGGTGGGGATGTAGAATTCGCTCTTCAGCTCTGTGCCGTGGGCGTCGAGGAAGCGGCGGAACTCGCGGTCGCTGTAGTCGAAGTATTCGGGAGTGAAGCCCCAGAGGTTCATGCTCACGGGTGTGGCGGGGTCGAGGTGGCATGTGGCGCCGTTTTCGTCGGTGAAGGCGATCTTGTGGTCGGCGTCGTAGCCGATGTCGGTGCGCTCGGTCACTTTGGTTAGCATCTTGTCGGCGTTGGTCTCGCATACGCCGCGGGCCACGGTACCGTTTTCGGTCATGGTGTTGCCTACGCGGAAGCCCACCATGCAGTAGTCACCCTTGCGGTCGTGGGGACGGGAGAGCTCGCGGGCGATCACCTCAAAGGCGTCACGGCCGTAGAAGTCGTCGGCGTTGATTACGGCGAAGGGCTCGTTGATGACGTCGCGGCCCATGAGTACGGCGTGGTTGGTGCCCCAGGGCTTCACGCGGTCGGCGGGTGCGGTGTATCCTTCGGGGAGCTTGTCGATGGACTGGAACACTACCTCGACGGGTACGTGGCCTTCATATTTGCTGAGGATTTTGGCGCGGAAATCGGGCTCGAAATCTTTGCGGATCACGAATACTACTTTGCCGAATCCGGCACGTATAGCGTCGAAGATGGAGTAGTCCATGATGGTCTGGCCCTGAGGGCCTACGCCGTCAAGCTGCTTGAGGCCTCCGTAGCGGCTGCCCATGCCGGCGGCAAGGACGAAAAGTGTGGGTTTCATAGGGTATATTGCGTAACGATTGGTTGATTTGCTGTCAGATTGAGTTCAGCCCCCAGAAAATCACAATCAGAAAAGCGGCGAGCACGACGAGAATGACTCCGGCGGCAATCAGTGCCGTAGTGGCAAGGTTGCGCCAGGCGCGCGTGTGGGCATGCAGGCCGAGGACGCCGGCGACGAATGCGGCGATGCCGACGCCGAGGGCCACATAGCCGTTGAAGCAGAGGGCCACCCATGCGGCGATGGCGAGAACGGCTGCCAGTGCTGCCATCCATGTGTGCCACCCGGCTGCCGGCGCTGTGGCGACCACGGCTTTAGGAGCCTCGGCGGCGTGAGGGACAGGAGTCTCTGCTTGCGGTATGTTTTTTTCGTCGTTCACTTTTCTACTTGGATTCCGGTATGCAAATTTACGCTTTTTTTACGAGTCCGTATATTTATAAGACAATAATTGTGAAAAAAAGTTTAATGCAGGCGTTCTAAAAAGTACTTTGTTTATGCGGCAGGCTGAAAAGACATAGGAATGCTCATCGGTGCGTTCCTATGGTTTGTCCTGTAAAGATTTCCATGGTTTTGTATCGAGGGTTAACATATGTTTTCAACAGCCCCCACAAATAATAACTATGCCGGTGTAAGTGGAGCAGACCGCGTAAAGATTAGGAAATAATAGTTATATTTGCAAAAAATACCATCAGCCATGCGAAAAACACTTGTATCATTAGTGCTTGCGGGCGCTGTCGCAGCCGCGGCCGCAGGCGAATACCGCAATCCGGTCATTCCCGGTTTCTACCCTGACCCGAGCATCTGCCGTGTCGATTCTGATTTCTATCTTGTGAACTCGTCGTTCCAGTTCTTCCCGGGCGTGCCCGTGTGGCACAGCCGCGACCTCGTCAACTGGGAGCAGATAGGCAATGTGCTGGACCGTCCGTCGCAGCTTCCCCTGGGTACGGCCAACGCGTGGCTGGGCATCTATGCACCGACCATTCGCTACAACGACGGCACGTTCTATATGATTACCACCAACGTGGGTCCGCAGGCCGCGCCCCACAGCGGCAACTTCCTGGTGACGGCCACCGACCCGGCCGGCCCGTGGAGCGAGCCCGTGTGGCTGGAGCAGGGCGGTATCGACCCATCGCTGTACTTCGAGGACGGCAAGGTGTACATGACGAGCAATCCCGACGTTGGTATCTGGCTCTGCGAGATAGACCCCGCCACGGGGCGGCAGCTGACGCCGTCGCGCCGCATCTGGAACGGTACGGGCGGACGCCATCCCGAGGCGCCGCATATCTACAAGAAGGACGGCTGGTACTATCTGCTCATAGCTGAAGGCGGCACCGAGCTGGGCCACCACGTGACGATAGCCCGCAGCCGCGACATCTACGGCCCGTACGAACCCAATCCGTCCAATCCCATAATCACCAATTTCTGCCGTGCCGCGCAGGGCAGCCGCATTCAGGGTGTGGGTCATGCCGACCTTGTGGACGCACCGGATGGCTCTTGGTGGGCTGTGGCGCTCGGCTACCGCACGGTGGGCAACGGCGTACACACCCTCGGCCGCGAGACCATGCTGGCGCCCGTGCGCTGGGACGAGGGAGCATGGCCCGTAGTCAACGCCAACGGCACCGTCGACACCCTGATGCATGCCGCCACGCTGCCCGCGGTGCCGGTGCGCGCCGAGGCCACGGAGACCGACTTCCGTAAAGCCGACGCCCTCGGCTTCGAGTGGGTCTTTCTGTGCAATCCGCATACTGAAAACTATGTGCTCACGCGCCGCGGACTTACGCTCAAGGCCACTCCCACAGGCCTCGACGACGAGGGCAGCCCCACATGGACGGGACGCCGCCAGCGCTCGCACGACGCCGTATGCACCACCACGATGCAACTGCTGCCCGGCGCCGCGGCGGGAACGCGTGCCGGCATGACCGTGTACATGGAGCGCGGCAGTCACTACGACATCTTCGTGGAGATGCTGCCCGACGGCAAGGAGCAGGCCGTGTGCGAGCTGCGTCTGAATGCCATAACCCACCGATTCGACGCCGTGCCCGTCAAGGCCGGCAAGTGGCTGGACCTGCGCGTGGAGTGCGATGACGACATGTACACATTCTCGCTGAGCAGCGACGGCGGCCGCACCTGGACGCCCATGGGCCGTGCCAATGCCCGCTACCTTGCCACCGAGACCGCCGGAGGATTCACCGGCATGACGATAGGCCTGTTTGCCGTAGGTCTCGATGGCGGAGAAGCCACCTTCCGAAGCTTCACCATGAAATAATGCTACAAACCTTGATAAACCCTATGAGAAAAACCTTTATCGCCGCACTCGCGGCACTGACCTTGCCTGCCGCGGCTGCCGTGGCGGGCAACTACAGCGTGAGCTCGCCCGACGGCGGCCTGCGCGTCGACGTGACAACGGGCCACGGGCCCATGACGTGGACCGTCAGCCTCGACGGCCACGAGGCGCTGCTGCCCTCGCCCATGGGGCTGCGCCTGGCCGACGGACGCGTGCTGGGCGACGACGCCCGGGTGCGCCGCACGTCGCGCCGCAGCGTCGACGAGACCTTCGCCACGCCCCACTATCGCCAGGCCGAGGTGCGCGACTGCTACAACGAGCTGACGCTGACCATGCGCGGCTACAGCGTGCAGCTGCGCGCCTACGACGATGCTGCGGCCTACCGCTTCGTGCTGACGGGCCGTGCCTCCGACAGCCTCACGGTGGCCGCCGACGAGGCTGCCTTCAACTTCGGCGCCTCGCGCCGCGCATGGCTGCCCTACAACAACGACCTGCGCAGCAGCGACTATCCCTACGGCTTCGCTTTCGAGTGCTACTACGACGAGGTGCCGCTGGGCGAGATGCCGGCCGACACCGTCAGCATCACGCCGCTGCTCGTTGAGCTGGACGGCGGCCGCAAGGCGCTCGTGATGGAAGGCATGCTCGAGAACTTCCCGGGCATGTTTCTGCGCCGCAGCGCCGACGGCGAGGGCCTGAAGGCCGAGCACGCACCAGTGCCGCTGCAGACCCGCGTGGGCGGTTTCAACAAGCTCAACCTGGTGCCCGTGGCCGGTGCCGACCACATAGCCCGCGTGGCCGGCAACGCTGTGCTGCCCTGGCGCGCCGTGGCCGTGACCTCCGACGACAGCCAGCTGCCCGCATCGACGCTGGCCATGCGCCTGAGCGAGCCCCTGCGCCTCGACGACACCTCGTGGATCAAGCCCGGCAAGGTGGCCTGGGACTGGTGGAACGACTGGGGCCTGACGGGCGTAGACTTCGAGGCAGGCATCAACACTGCCACCTACAAGCACTACATCGACTTTGCCACGCGCAAGGGCCTGCAGTACGTGATACTCGACGAAGGCTGGGCCAAGGACAACGGCGACATCCACGACATCAACCCCGACGTCGACCTCGCAGGCATCATCAACTATGCCCGCGGCAAGGGCATCGGCATCATCCTCTGGGCCACATGGCGACAGCTTAAGGACGACCCCGCCGGACTGATGCGCCACTTCGCCGACATGGGCGTGAAGGGCCTGAAAATCGACTTCTTCGACCGCGACGACCAGCCGCTCATCAGCTCGCTGGGCGAGATGGTGCGCCTCGCCGCCGACAACCATCTGCTGCTCGACCTGCACGGCATGCACCCCGTGGGTTGGCAGCGCCCCTATCCCAACCTCGTGAACTACGAGGGCGTGAAGGGCCTCGAGAACTACAAGTGGGGCGCCTACGGCCGTCCCGGCAACCCCGACCAGCTGCGCTACGACGTGACCATCCCCTTCATCCGCCAGGTGGCCGGTCCGCTTGACTACACCCCCGGCGCCATGCTCAACAGCACGGCCGCGAGCTACCGCCCGAGCAACGACGCGCCCATGAGCCTCGGCACACGCACCCATCAGGCCGCCATGTATGTGGTCTACGACGGCGCCCTGCAGATGATGGCCGACTCTCCCACGGCCTACGACCGCGAGCCCGACTGCGCCGACTTCATGGCCGCCGTGCCCACCACCTTCGACGAGTCGCGCGTGCTCGACGGCCGCGTGGGCGAGTACGTGGTGATAGCCCGCCGCAAGGGCGACGTGTGGTACGTCGGGGCCATGACTAACGGCGAGCCCCGCGAGCTCACCCTCGACACCTCCTTCCTGATGCCCGGCCGCAGCTACGACGCCACCGTCATGGCCGACGGCGTCAACGCAGCCAAGCACCCCGTGGACTACCGCATCACCCGCCTGCCATCCGTCGAGTCCGGACAGCCAGTGCACGTAAGCCTGGCGCCCGGCGGCGGCTGGGTAGCGGTATTCCGCTGACCGACGGCGCAAGGGATACGGGATTATCATTTTGTTATAATGCGGGAAGGTGCACATCATGTGCTTCTTTCCGCATTATAATAGGTTATTGCTATTATTTGTGTAATTTTGTATCGCTGTTTCAGGGAGGAATTTCAATTTCTTCTCCGGCCATAAATAAAAGCACACATGCACAGACTGATATACATATTGTTATTGCTTGGGGTTCTGCATCTCGCCTCATGCTCACGCGACGGCGGCGCCATCGCCGAGATGGAGCGCGCCGAAGCGCTCATGGATTCGCTGCCCGACTCGGCCCTCGCCATAATGCGCGGCATCGACCCGCGCAGCCTGCACGGCTCGGATGCACGCGCCCTGTATGCCCTGACAATGAGCCGCGCGCTGGACCGCAACGACATCCACGTGGCCTCCGACAGCATCATCGCTCCCGCCGTAGGCCACTACCGCCCCGACCGAGACCCGCTGCGCCACACCATGACGCAGTATTACCTCGGACGCACCCTCTTTCATGCCGGAGACCTCCCCCGATGCATTGTAGCCATGTACGACGGCTTCCATACTGCCGCCGACAATGACCTTTATTTCTGGAAAGGCATGACGGCCCGCGAACTGGCTACATGTTTCAATCACATGAGGTATTACGGTGAGGAACTAAAATACGACAAGATAGCCTATGAGACTTTTAAGAAGAGTGGCAGGAGATTGCACACACGTTATGCATTGATGGATATAGGTCTGGCATATCACAATGCCATACAATACGACAGTGCTATAATATATGTTAGCCAGGCGATTGATTCTGCGGTCAGCAATCACGATGTTGCTATGGAATATGAGGCAAAGACCATTATGTGTAGATCCTGCTATGCTTTAGGGCGATACTCTGAAGCAATTGCAACCTGTGAGAGCATGAACCGCTGCGGAGGCATGAATCCATCAGACTCCGCAGTGCTTGGTCTGTCTCTGATTGAAAGCGGCGACACGGTAAGAGCCCGGGCAATTCTTGATGACATACATGGCAAAGAACAATTGTTAAGCGACTATATTTTGCTTGATTTACAGAAAGCCGATGGAGATTACGCATCAGCATTGCGGACATTGACTGATATTGATAATAGCACTGTCAGTATATCTATAGAGACTTCGGGTAAACAGATAGTAGGTATTGTATCGGACTATTATAATAGCCGAAGGATAGCGCAAAATGAGGAAATACAAAGCAGTAAAACAATTATCCTATTAGTTATAATGTGTCTTGGATTGACTGTAACGGTCGCTTTTTTTGTAATATACACCATACGAAAGAACTCTCGTCGCAAGCAAAACGAGAAAATCACATTAGCAGCGGAACTTAAATCCGCATATGAAGCTACCGCAAAGAATCTTGAGGTTTCAAAAACATTGATAGGAAATCTGATGAAAACGAGATATAATGTGTTTAATCAGATCCTGGCAGTAATGAACGAAGATAAAAACAAAGAAATATCAAGAGAAAAATTTACTGAGGTTGTAAATAAACTGATTGCCGATATTACTCCAGGCAGCCAAAATTATAATACTCTTGAACAATTTATAAATCAGAACAAAAACAATATTGTCGCCAATCTACGCCAAGACCTGCCAGGACTCAAGGATTCAGATTATGCATTGTTCTCTTACACTATACTTGGCCTCTCAATTACAAGTATTTCAATATTGCTTAATGTAAACAATATCAATAACGTCTATAATCGAAAACGACGCTTAAAAAGCAAAATTCTAACAATAGAGTCAACCAGAAAAATCGATTATTTGGCAGAATTAGCGTAAGTACTTGCAATTCAGCGATTAACATGTCGATTTTTAAAGGTGCTATAAGTAGCTGATTTACAGCTGCTTGCATTCACGAATTCATAAGGACAAAAATAAAAATTTGTCTTTATATTTAACCTGCTAAATTTCAGCAATTTACAAACCGTCAAAAGACAAATTATTTTCAAGAATTTTTTTGGAGATAGCACGGAGCAGACGTTAATTTTGCATATCTAAAAAATGCAATAATGAAAACGTCTGCACTACTAATTGTTTTGGCTGCATTGCCATTTCTAACACTACCTTGTTATGGAGAAGATGCTCATGACAACAAGGAGAAGATTAGACTCATAAAACGTGGTCGTCCGTCGCTTCCATCGTCTACCTATATTGATATATATATTGGTGAGTCGGAGATAATCCTCGACCTCCCGGAGAATGTCGAGTACATGACGGTGGAGTTAAAGCAGGGCGACGTGGTTGTGCTCACCGGCATGGTAGACCATGAAGATGCCTCTATCGATGTAGCGGGACTACAAGGCGAGTACGAGATACTCTGCCGCACCGACGGCAATCAGCTCTTCGCCGGCAATATCGAACTATAAAATCACATACAACAAATGGAGGTATCCGAAAATCCTTAACAGAGTAGGAAATAACTAAACACTTTATTGATATGGAAAAATCCAAAATCGAAAAGTTCGTCAGCGGCATCGTGGACGCCACTCTCCCGGAGGAACAGCAGTCGTTGATTCTCGAGTCCGATCTGGACAGCATGGGTTGCGGTACGAACAACAAATGTACAAATTTCTCCGCGGATGGATGCGAAGGAACAAATAGTGGATGCACGAATGCAAAAACCTGTGGAAATAAATCCACCAATGAAAAGTGTAACAATGGCGTGACAGTCATAAACCCTGAGACTACGTGCCCACGGTAAATTGTGCTTCTCAGAGGCTGAAAAGTAGTGGCAAACGAGATTTTGCTTATAGCTGAGCCATTATTTTTCAACCTCTGCCATATTCCCTTTTTATATGAAACAGAGCAGATTCACCACCTGTATACAGCTACATAACGGATACACAATCATTTACAATGCGTTGAATGACAAATTTATAGTCAGTAATTCCATAAATCTGAATCTTCGGGGCAATCAGATAACCGGCAGCGCAGATAAGCTGACAAGGCAATTGTCTGAAGCAGGGGTGCTACTGGATGACGGCGTGGATGAAGTTAAATTGCTTGCCGACTTATTTGAGCGTATCGACAACAATGACAGCGAGTACCATATCCATATAAATCCGACACTTAATTGCAATTTTCGCTGCTGGTATTGTTATGAGGAGCATCAGCCGGCGTCAAGGATGCAGGACACGGTATTGCAGGCTGTGCTGAAACTTCTGGCAACGACAGTAGAGCGCAACTGTGAACTGAAGGTGCTGTATCTCTCGTTCTTCGGTGGAGAACCGCTGCTTTATTATCAGGATATTGCACTTCCCATTATACGTCATGCGCAGGATATCTGTGCGAAAAGAGGAGTGGAATTGCAGTTGCATTTCACTACCAATGGATATTTCCTCAGCAGAAAAGTACTTGATTCACTGAAAGGCATAGATACAAGTTTCCAGATAACTGTTGACGGTGGTCGTGAATTTCATGATAAAACGCGTTTCTGCATCAACGGGAAAGGAAGCTACCACCGCATTATGAGTAATATAAAGGAAGCGGCTAAAGACAATAATGTAATATTCAGAATAAACTACACAGCTGAAAATCTGAAAAGCGTATATGATGTTCTGGAAGATATGGCCGATATTGATAAAGAGGCAAAAAAGAATATATCGGTTGACCTACAGCGTGTCTGGCAAGACCTTGATTCTGACAACGACATTGAGAATGAAGTTTCCCACATTTGCTCCTTATTCCGAAACAAAGATTTCAGTTGCCACACACACTATATGCGCGGCGCTCCCGGTTCGTCGTGCTATGGCGACAAACGCAACAATGTACTGATAAATTACAATGGCGATGTGTTCTTTTGCACAGCGCGTGATTTCAAGCGGGAAGACAGGGCCGGATATCTTGACGCGGACGGACAAATCGTTTGGGAAAACAATGCGCTGGAGCGTCGCATGGCCGTAAAGTTCTCAAGAGACGAGTGTCGCAATTGCCGCATCGCACCAATCTGCGGAGGCGGCTGCCGTCAGCGGGCGATGGAACGAATCAATAGGGAAGGATGTCTTTTGGATTATTCCGAAGAAAACAAAACAGACATTGTATTACGTCGATTCGAACAGTTTTTTGTTAAAACTGAATCTGATGGAGATTTGTAATGATTGTATTACGGGCGTCTAAGAAATAATTGTTATCTTTGCTGGCAAATAAATCGCATCTTGCTTATGAAAAGGGTTATACTGTTGATTATTGCTAATTTTATTATTGCGCAAACTTTCTTGGCGCAGGAACCGGCACGACGCGCTTTCGGTGTGTACAGCAGCACCGACCGCAGGCCTCTGGAAGGTGTGGCCGTGAGCCTGCTCAGCACTGCCGATTCCACCCTGCGGGATGTGGCTCTGACCGATGCGGCAGGGCGCGCGTCGCTTCCATCCGACAGTCTGGAGCATCGCATCCTGGCGCTCAGTCATCCGGGTATGACACCTCTAAGCATGATTGCGGCCACCGCACCCGATTCGCTGTTCATGACTCCGACAGGCACTGAGCTGAAAGAGCTTACCGTCACAGGCAGCGCACTGACACGCAAGGCCGGCAAATTCATCTTCGATCCCTCCACTCTGGGCAATCATGCCACCAATGCCCGGGAAGTGGTGGAGCTTACGCCGCTGGTGTATATGGACAGCGAGGGCGGCGTGAAAATCACCGGCGTGGGAACGTCTGTGATTTACATCAACGGCCGGCCTCCGAAAATGGCCCCACAAGCCCTGAAGAATTATCTTGCAGCAATTCCATCCGGAAATATCAAGAGCATAGAGATTATCACCAACCCCGGCAGCAGCTACAAGGCGTCTATGACGGGGGGCATAGTGAACGTGATTCTGCGCAGACCCGACGAGGGAACTATATTCAGCCTGGTAGAGGACGGCTCATGGGCCGAAAACAGCCTGTCATCGTACACGACAGCTGTGGCAGGCTACACCAAAGGACATTTTTCGGCCACGGCATACGCTCTTTACGGCTACTACGACAGGCGCAACAAGACGCGCACCCTCTATGAGTACACTGATCCGGCTCTGACAGTAGAGAACACCGACCGCTTCAAAAACACCTCCAACAGCATTCTGGGCGGCCTGAACGGAGAGTTCAGACCCAATAGCAAAAGCACCATAGGTGTGGGGGTGAATCTTTCGGGCAATCAGGCCGACGACCGGTCGACGGTGCGCTCTCTATCCACCGGGCCGAACGCCGACCCGACAGAAAGCGGCATGGGCATCAACAGACGCACCCCCTGGACATCGCCCACCATAGGCGTGACATCTTTCTATACACTCGAAACCGATACTCTTGGCAGCTATCTGGACGTGAGTGCCGACTGGTCGACCATGAAAGCGCGCGTCAACACCGAATACCTTAATGACGATGAGCTGCGCCGCCAGGAAACACGCACAGACATGGACGGATTCAACATACGCCCGACCTATCGCCGCGCCATAGGCCGAAGACACTCCGTGCGCGCCGGCTATGATTACTCCTACGGCCGCATAGACAATCATGAGAATCTGTACGGACAGATTGACAATTTCCGTTACAACGAACAGGTTCATGCCGCGTTTGCCGAATGGAACGGCAAGTTTGGCGAGAACCTCTCGGTGATGCTGGGGCTGCGCGTGGAGCATACGCGCACGACGGGCCGCAGCGCCGACGCCTCTCTCAATTTCTCGCGCTCCTACACCGACGTGTTCCCCTCGCTGAGTGTGAGCCTGAATATTCCGCGAGGCGACCAAAGCATATCTCTTGACGTGTCAAGAGACATATCCCGGCCTTACTTCAACTGGCTCAACCCCTACGTCTACTACACTTCCGAGACCACATGCCGCAAGGGCAATCCTCTGCTCCGGTCCGACAAGAGCTGGCGAGCAAGCCTCTACTATGGTTTTCTGAAGGACTTCACGCTGGTGTTGAATGCCGACTATACTCCCTCGGATGCCGTCAGAGAATACACCTACGGCAAGGACGGCATGACAGTGTCCAGTTTTCTGAACTCAGGCACTCAACTTTTCAGCCAGGCCTCGCTGACCTACAACCGAACGTTCAGGGACTGGCTACGGGTGAAACTTCAGGGACAGATAAACTACTACAGGGAAACCGGCGACATCGGCGGCGGATGGATGGAGAGGTCGCACATAAGTTATTGTGCCGACATCAATCTGTCGGCTGTGCTCTCGCAGCGGCATATGCTGCGTGCCACAGCCTGGCTTAGCGCTAACTCACCCAGCGAGTTTTTCGGCTACAAGTTCGGCTGGCGCAACTACCTCAGTCTGGGGCTGCGCAAGAGTTTCCGATGCGGTCTGGACATAAGCCTTACCGCCGGCAACATACTGAACACACACAACAATACGGGGCATTTCCGCACGCCGGCCTACAGCTATGACATTCGCACGAGCTACTCGCAACGCTCCGTGGAGCTGAGTGTGTCTTACGCATTCGGCAACTTCCGCATGCGCTATGCCGACACCCGCAGTTCAAATGTGGTGAAGGGCAGACTGAATACAAAATAGCGTAATGCGGCGGTGGCGGCACGTATATTCCTACCAGCAGGTGGAACACTCCGACTGCGGCCTCGCCTGCATACGCATAGTGTGTCGCTACCACGGGTTGCGGCTGCCGATGAGTTTCCTGCGCGGACATGTCGAGATAAACCGCCTCGGCGCTTCCGTACGCGACATAGTGGGCGCATTGCGTGGGCTGCATATGGAGGCAACAGCAGTGCGCGTCGGCATGGAGCACATCGCCGAAATGCCGTTGCCGTCCATATTGTACTGGAACAGACGTCATTTCGTCGTTCTGTACAAAATAAGCGCAAATGGCCGTTACTTTTACATTGTAGACCCCGCAGAGGGCAAAATGAGGATAGAGCGTGAGCAGTTTGAAAAGAGCTTTATAAACAATAAAGGCCGCGGCATAGCGATACTCGCCGAGCCCGCCGACGGATTCCTTGAACAACAAGCTGACATTCCGGCATCAAAGCACAGACTGCACAAGCTCGCGGCTTCAGCAATAGGGGAGCATCGCATATCGTTTGTTGCAGTATGTGTACTGATGCTTTTCGCCATGGCCGCCGATGTGGCGTTACCATTCTTTTTTCAGCGCACCGTGGACGAGGGTATCCGCAATAACGATATTCCTCTTATATGGCTGCTGGTAGGGTCACAACTATTTATATTCTTGGGGAACTACGTTGCCAATACCGTGATTAACTATTTGCTTACACGAGTCGGCCTGCGGATGAGCATAAGAATGATAAAGGATTACCTTAACAAAATAATCATCCTGCCTATGAGCTTTTTCGCGAAAAAAGTAAGCTCAGATCTGATTCAGAAAGTCGACGATCATAACCGCATACGTTCGTTTCTTGTTTCGTTGCCCGATACGATACTTTTTACCGCTATCTACATAATGCTGTTTTCTGCGATACTGATATATTTCAGTCACGCTGTATTTGTCGTGTTCCTTGTATTTACAGCTTCGGGTATCTTGTGGTCCACGCTGTTCATGCGCCGCCGAAGAGAGCTGGACTACGCATGTTTTTCCTCACTTGCCGAAAACCGCAACAACCTATATGAACTTGTAAACGGCATAGACGAGATAAAAGCGAACTGCGCTCAGCGCCAGCGTGTGGCAGCATGGGACACTGTGCAGAACAGAATAAATACACTGTCGCTGAAAACAACAAGGCTGAAAATGTGGCAGAACGGCGGATATGTGTTTTTCAATCGTCTGCGTGATATAGCTATAACAGGAATATGCGCCACAATGGTGGTACACGGAGAAATGACAATTGGTCTGATGATGACCGTAAGCTATATTGTAGGAAGGCTTGCTGTGCCGTTTTCCAATCTTATTGATTCCATTAACTTGTTTCAGGATGTACGTATGTCCTATGAGCGTGTGGAGGAGGTGATGGAATCGGAAGCTACATCCTCAGGCATCAAACCGCTTCCTGAGGCTGATGCATTGTACTTTGACTCGGTCTGCTTCAGATATCCCGGCGCCGGCTCGCCTATGGTTCTTGATAATCTTTCCCTTACAATCCCCTATGGCAAAACCACTGCGATAGTGGGAGCAAGCGGATGTGGAAAATCAACGCTTCTGAAACTGATGCTTGGCTTCTTCACTCCTGCAGCGGGCCGGGTACATGTGGGTGGCCTGAGCCTTAATGAAATTGATGAATATGCCTGGTTGTCTAAAATAGCGGTTGTGATGCAGACCGGCAGTCTGTTTTCCGGAGATATTCTTACCAATATTGCACTTTCTGACGATCATCCCGATCTAAGCCGTGCACAAGAGGCCGCACGCGCCGCATGCATAGATGATTTTATTGAGAATTTGCCCATGGGATACAATACTCCGATTGGCAAAACCGGAATGGAAATCAGCGGCGGTCAAAAACAGAGGATTCTAATCGCCAGGGCTATTTACCGCAATCCTGAAATTGTCGTTCTTGATGAGGCTACTTCATCGCTTGATGCAGTAACCGAAAGCCGTATTATTCATAATATAATGGAGTCATTTCGGAACCGTACGGTAGTGGTAGTGGCCCATCGGCTCTCTACCGTCCGGAATGCCGATAACATAATCGTGATGAACAAAGGCTGTGTGGCTGAACAGGGGACACACGATCATCTGCTCGCCATTCATGGACTATATTACGAACTCGTCAATAATCAAGTGGAGCACAATATGTACAAAGCTGTCTGATTACAATGAAACTACCCGTGCTCGTCACGGGTGGATTCCTTAGTTTGGGTAGATATGTATGGTTGAAGTTGTAATTTGTATGGAATAGTGAGAGAGAAATTATGTTACATTTCATATTACATATTCATAATTCAATGATGAATTCTTGAAAAAGCATGTTACATTTGGCGTTTTGGACTGCTTAATCGGGCGTGAATTTCCGTTTTTTTGGCGTCAATTCGGATTTTTGTGAAAAAACATTTGGCTTTGGCCTAAATTTACGCACTGGAAATCAGCGAGTTAAGTAAAAGTCAAATCTTAAAATTTGGCTTGCGTGTAATTTGCTGATATGCAATGCGATACAAATGTAACAAGTCAAACGATTTTTGGCGAAAAATTTGGTGGCTGAGATTTCTTGATGTAACTTTGCCCGATACGAGAAATGATAAAATTAATCAATCTGACATCCCTAAACTTATAATTCCTATTACTATGCTTAGAAAGTTGTATCCTATGCTGCTTTTTGCCATCGCGCTGCCTGCGTTGGCGCAGGAGCCGGAAAGTGGAGAAGCCGGAGAGGCGCCGCAGCAGACGCACGAGCTTAACGAGGTGGTCGTGACGGAAGCGCCTGTGGTGCGCGAGGCCGGAAAGGACAGCTACATCATCACTCCCGAGTTGCGCGAGGGCACTATGAGCGCCGCACAGCTTATGAGACGCCTGAAAGGCTTTGTGGTTGACCCGATTTCTGAAAGCGTGAGCATAGCAAAGGACAAGGATATACCGGTGGTGGTGAACGACAAGGAGGTAACACACAAATACGCCATGTCGCTCAATCCCGAGCGCATCAAGCGCATCGAGGTGCTCCGCTATCCTGCGGGCCGCTTTTCGGGCATTCCTATACTTATAAACATAGTGCTGAACAGCAATTATATAGGCACGGACGGTTCGCTGTATGCGACGGCCGACGCGGTGCTCAACGGCAGCGCCACCAACTCGCAGAGCGCAGGCGCCAACGTAGTGTCGTCGTTCGGACGCTGGAGCGTGTTCGGTACGGCCCAGTTCGAGCACAACCTGCAATACAACTCCCGCGGCTACGAGCTTCATGCCGGCGAGGCGGCCGAGGAGGTGTTTCCGCTACCAACACCGTCGCAGGCAAATGTGCGCATCAGGCAGAGCGCGCCGGTGTTTGTGGCGGGCGCCGACTACCGCATCAGCAACCGGCACACGCTCTCGGCGCAGTCGATCCTCATTCTGGCGGACGCGAACATGCGTGAGCGCACACGCGACCTGAACACCGACGACTACGATTCGCGCAACAGCATCACGAGCCTGTTCTATCAGGGTCAGCCCTCCGACAGGCTGAGCCTCAACGCCGAGCTGAGCTACAACTACTACGACATCAACGACCGCTTTGACTACTCCTTAGAGTCGGGCGACGCCTACTCGTCGTCGCACTTCGACGGCACCAAAAATTATGTCAACGCCAACGGCGGCGCCTCTTACAGCCTAAGCGACCGATGGAACATCTCGGCATGGTACGGCTACACGTGGCGCGACTACAGCAATCGGTCGCGCTCGGCCGACGGTGCCCGCTATTACTTCAAGGAGCAGCGCCACCGTCCGCAGGCCACCGTAAGCTACAACAACGGACGCAATCTCAGCGTCCGGGCCACGGCAGGGCTGCTGCACGTCGTCTCCGACAATATCGGAAACCATGCCGCCCACACCTCGTTCATGCCCGTGGCGCAGATATACTATGCTCCCGTGAAGAAGCTGAATCTGCTGCTGCACTATGGCGGCAGCTCGTCGTACCCCTCGCTTGAGATGCTGTCGCCCAACGCCGTGACCGTCATAAAAGGCCTCTCCACGCGCGGCAATCCCGACCTGCGGGCGCAGGTTATGCACAACGCGGCCGCGGAGCTGACCTTCCTTGATGACTTCAAAGTCGCCTATTCCTACTACTTCGGCGGCGACTCCTGGACGCCGTACTACTCGCTGATGCCCGACGGTACGGCGATGCGCACGAACGTCAACGCCGACTATTCCAACCAGTATTTAGGCGTGAGCTACAGCGGCCGCCCGCTGAAGCATGTGCGGCTCAACGTGACGCTCAACTATCAGTGGCAGCATCTGAAGGCCGACGGCGAGCCGCGCCGCAGCGGCCGCATGTGGTACGCCGACATAGATGTGAACTGGGACATCGCGGGCAGCGGCTGGAACGCCATGGCGGGCTTGTTCGTGCGCAACAGCCACGAGCCGCTGCTTCAGGGACGCAAAGTCAGCAACGTCAACAGCGTGTCGCTGTCGCTGCAGAAAAACTTCCTGAACAACCGCCTCTCGGCCGCCGTGCAGACCTATTTCTGCCCGGGGCTGCTTTCGCGCCGCGACGAAACCCGCGTGAATATACCCGGATTCTCCTATAAGCGCTACACCGACGCACGCATCCGTGTGCCTTACGTCGGGATGAGTCTGAGCTACTCGTTCGGCCAGGGCAAGTCGCGCAAGGCCGACAACGATCCCACCTACGACAGCGAGAAGTGATTTTTACATCTCCACGACAGTGATGCCGGCGCCGCCGAGGCGCACGTCCTCGTCGCGGAAGGTGCGGACGCCGTGGACGGTGGCGAGGTACTGGCGTATGTACTGACGGAGGGCGCCGGTGCCGGTGCCGTGGAGTATACGCACGCGCTGCGCATTGAACTGGAGGGCGTCGTCGATGAAGTAGGTGACGGCCTGGACGGCCTCGTCGGCGCGCATGCCGCGGACGTCGATCTCGGGCTTGAAGCGCAGCTGGCGCTCGCGGATGTCGTCGCTGGTGGAGGCGCTGACGAACGACGAGGCTTTGGCGCCCGACGGCGCCTTGCGCAGGGTGGGGGTGAGGCGCGAGAGGCGCACGGTGGTGCGCAGCTGGCCGAAGATGACGGTGGCGCTGTCGCCGCGCACGCTCTCGACGGTGCCGGGTTGACCTGCGCCGTCAAGCAGTACGTTGTCGCCGGGAGCCATGGCCTTGGGCTTTTTTGGTGCCGCCGGTGTGGCCTCGGGGCGCTTACGGCGGGTGCGTGGCGCGCGGGCCGTAAGGGGATGGTCGGTGTCGGCGTCCTTCATTTCGCCCGAGAGGCGCGTGCGCTCTTCGGCGAGACGCTGGCGGGCCTCCATGGTGGCCTCGCGCTCGGCCTGGGCGCGGCGGATGTCGTGGATGGTGCGCTCTATGGCAGCGTTGCTGCCTTCGAGGATGCGGCGTGCCTCGGCGCGTGCGTCCTCGATGATCTCGCGGCGCTGGCGGCGCAGGGTGTCGGCGTCGGCCTCGTAGCGGGCGAGGGTCTCTTCGAGGCGTTTCTCCTTGCGGCGTATCTCGGTGCGCTTGTTCTCCCAGTAGCGTTTGTCGCGGGTGATGTCGAGGAGGTACTTGTCGAGGTTGACGTAGTCGCTGCCCACTATCTGCTCGGCGTCGGCGATGACGTCGTCGGGGAGGCCCGTTTTGCGGGCTATCTCCACGGCGAAGGAACTGCCGGGGTGGCCTATGAGCAGACGGAACTGAGGCTGCATGAGCTGGCGGTCGTAGAGCATCGAGCCGTTGATGAGGCCGGGCGTGTCCTCGGCGAAGTGCTTGAGGTTCTGGAAGTGGGTGGTGACGACGCCCCACATGCCCTGAGCGTTGAAGCGCCCGAGTATGGCCTGGGCTATGGCGCCGCCTATCTGCGGCTCGGTGCCGGCGCCGAACTCGTCGATGAGCATGAGCGTGCGGCTGTCGCCCCGCTGCAGGAAGTGCTTCATGTTGCGCAGGTGCGAGGAGTAGGTGCTGAGGTCATCCTCGATGCTTTGGTCGTCGCCTATGTCGATGAAGATGCTGTGGAATACGCCCATGTGCGAGTTCTCGTAGACGGGCGGCAGCAGTCCGCACTGCATCATGTACTGGACGATGCCTACGGTCTTGAGCGTGACTGATTTGCCGCCGGCGTTGGGTCCCGAGATGACGAGAATGCGCGCGTCGGGGGCGGAGAGGGTTATGTCGAGAGGTACTATCTCCTTATCCTGGCGCGCGAGCGACGCCTGGAGCACGGGGTGGCAGGCGTGGTGCCAGTCCATGTCCGGGTCGGGAACGAGAGCCGGGAGGTGGGCGTCGGTCAGGGCGGCGTAGGCTGCCTTTGCGTGGATGAAGTCGAGGAGTCCGAGTGTGTCGAGATTGTCGAGGATGGATGGGATGTCGGGGCGCAGACGGTCGGCCATGGCTGTGAGCAGACGGGTGACTTCGCGGCGCTCGCGCATCTGGAGCTCGCGCAGGCGGTTATTGGCCTCGACGATTTCGGCAGGCTCTATGAATACGGTCTTGCCCGAGGCCGACTCGTCGTGCACGATGCCCGGGATGCGGCGCTTGTTGGCCGGGGCGACGGGGACGGTAAGGCGTCCGTCGCGCACCGCGGGTGTGGCGTCTGCTTCGACCCATCCCTCCTGCACGGCCCGGGCCATGACGCGGCGCATGGCTCCGGCTATCACGCCGTTCATCGAGGCGAGGGAGCGTCGGATTTCGGCCAGCTCGGGCGAGGCGTTGTCGCGCACGTTGCCCCAGCGGTCGAGCAGCGAGTCGATGGCCCGCGCGGCATCGTTCATGGGCCAGAGGCCGACGGCCACGGCGTCGAGCGCGGGCAGGTCGGACCGGCCTTCGTCGTCGCGGCGCCGACCGAAGAAGGCGTGGAGGTCGGCCACGGTGGCGAGGACTGTCCTGAGCCGCATCAGCTCGGGTGCGGGCATGAAGGCACCCTGCACACGTATGCCGCGCAGGGCGTCGCGCATGTCGTGGATGGTGCCGAGGCGGAAGTCGCTGTCGGCCGTGGTGAGGGCCTTCATCTCGGCTACCTCATCGAGGCGCCGCTTCACGGTGGCGAAATCGTCGCTGAAAGCCATGGCGTCGGCCTGCTCCTGCCCCAGGGGGCTGGCGCACAATGCCGCCACGGCCTGCCGTACGCTGTCGAAGCCTACTTTCCTCTCAAAACTTGCGGGATAAATCATATTAACCTCGATTCTTTATTAAGTCAGGATTGTCAGCAATGCGAAGTACAACACAACCGTTACGAGCATCTTCTTTCACACTTTTAAGCTCGTTGGTTGTGGGTATATCAAATATGTGTCCAGTTTGCTTGCTTAATGACTTACATATTTCTTTAGAGGCTTGAATCGTTGTCGCAGTTTTGTTATTTTCATCACTAAAAAAGTAACCTATAGCCCTACAGCCTGCTAATATAAGTAATGGGAGAGAGACTAAACTGAATACGGCAGCGCCTGCGATAATTGCGGCAGCTCCTCCAGCTCCTACCCATTTGTTATTCCACCATGAAAGGTCTTCTTTTGCATTTAAGTTGCCTAGATAGAATTTAGCATCGTCTGATAAGACCATGTATAACTTTCTATCTTTAAAATTGAAACATAATGATTTCGGTATGTCTAAATGTTCTTGTAAGTTATTATCGGTATAGCTATTAGCTGAATTATATGGAGATTCCTTGTGCTCTTTTATGGTCGCAAACTCAATATATTGCGACAAATCATCAACATTGTAATGTCGGGCTAAAATTTGCTGGGCCTCTTTATGTCCTTTTTGAGCTGCTAACTTAAAATATTTTAATGCTTTAGCTTTGTTCTCTGCCGATTGATTTACCCCCTCATGGTAAAAACAAGCTCGTCTATATGCATCGTTTGCACTTATTTCCAAGGAAAGTTCTGTGGAGTCGGGCGTATGCGAGAGTTCAACTACGTTATCTTCGTTATGATTAATATTATTGATGTCGTAATTGGCCTTTTGGGGTATGTCCAGCCATAGTCGTATATCTTTTACAAGCTTTATCAGACTATTCTTGTCTTGAGCGTCAATCTGCTGTTTCTCACGATAGTAGAACTTGAATTTTCCAAAAAGTGGAGATCTGTCAAGATTAACAATTACAATCCGTTTGCCCTCTTCCTGTGCATAGCCTAATTCCCGCCATGACCAATCTTTGGTCGTGTCCTGAATGTTAAGATGTTCTTTAGAGTAGAAATAAATGAATATGCTACATGAATCAATTGCTGAAATGATCTTATTGACAAATGTGTCATCACTTTCGATGCCATTCAAATCAATCCAACATTGGGTACCGGTTTGCTCCTCAAGGAAATCTTTTATCTTGAAGACTTCTTCTTTATTCTTTCTTTTATATGAAATAAATATTGGGTAACTCATAGAATTATTCTTTGACTGCAAAATTACGAAAAAAGAATCTTTGCGTGAAACAAAAAGTCGCGCCGGCGTGTTGATTATGTACACGACGTGCAAAAACGACGTTCATCATATTGAAATCCACACAAGTTTAACAAATATTCAACTCTTATTTATTATGAAAGCCTTGAATGCTACTAATTTCGGAACCACCCGCGCATGGTGGGTTGTTCTTCTCGTCGGCATACTGCTGGTGATCGGCGGCTTTGCCTATTGGTTCTGGCCTGAAGCCGGCTATGCTGTGGCATCGCAGATTTTCGGATGGCTGTTGATTCTTGCCGGTACGGTTCAGTTGTGCGTGTCGGCCAGCGGTCGCGCCGCGCGTGGCTGGGGCTGGTGGCTCGCCGGCGGTATCGTCGACATTTTCATCGGCTTCGTGCTGGTGCGCAATGTGTTCCTGTCAGAGATGGTATTCCCGTATTTCCTGGCGTTCCTGTTCCTGTTCTGGGGCGTGGAAGCTCTTGTTGACGGCTGTGCCTACCGCGGCCACGCCCGCTACCGCTGGCTCAATGTGGTGAACGGCGTGCTGCTGCTCCTCATCGGATTCTTCTTCATGGAGGCCGGCTGGGTAAGCAACATGTTCATGGTAAGCTTCCTGGTGAGCATCGCCTTCATCTACTGGGGCTTCACCATCGCCATCTCCGCCTACGAGCTCCGTCCCGTAGAGAAGTAAACCTTATTAGCCTTTCAGGGCTACCGCGAGGCGTCTTCCGCATCCGTTGCGGGCGATGCCTCGCTTTCGTCGTAGACGCTCTCCAGAATGATGCCCGCCAGCCGCATGCCGAAGATGGCCGTGGTGTGGCTCAGAGTGCCGTTGACGGCGGCTTTCGCTGCCGTCCAGCGGTCGGAGGCGTCGGAGGGAGAGGGCGCCTGAAGGCGGTTGCGCAGGCGCTCGGGGCTGTAGACGCACATCACCGGAGCCGACGGCATCCGCCCACCGCGGCGGAATGTGGTGCGCAGAGCCCGCGCCAGGGGGCAGCCCTGCACTTTGCGGAACTCGGCCACGGCTATCTGGCCGGCATGGACTTTCAGCGCCGCCCCCATGCTGGAGACGGTGCGGACGCCCGCGTCGGTGGCTGCGAGCAGCAGATGGGCCTTGCAGCGCAGAGAGTCTATGGCGTCGACCACGCAGTCGTAGGCCCTCAGGTCGAACTCGGCGGCGTTCTCCGGCGTGTAGGCGGTGCAGATGGCCCGTACGTCGCACTCCGGGTTGATGTCGAGTATTCGGCGGCGCATCACCTCGGTCTTGGCCTGCCCTATGGTGGAGTCGGCCGCCGGCAGCTGCCGGTTGCAGTTGCTCAGCGCCACATCGTCGCTGTCGACTATCGTGAGATGACCCACGCCTGCGCGGGCCAACGCCTCGACGCACCATGAGCCAACGCCTCCCAGGCCGAAAATAATCACGCGCATGCCGGCGAGACGGCGCATCATTTCGTCGCCCGCAAGCAGCGCCATGCGCCCGAAACGCGAGTTAATGTCGTAATCCATGCTGCAAAAGTACAAATTCCGTAGGAAAAGGTGTATCTTTGTACATGAAAAAATCCTTGCATACGCGTGTGGCTGATTGTGATAGTGTGCTGTGCGGCGCTGTTCTGCTTGTGGCTTCGGAAATCGCTGCCGTCACTAAAATAAGCCAATAGTACGTATTCCCCGATTTATTTTGTATATTTGCAAGCGTAAATAATCCCCTCTTATGAAGATAGGTATCATCGTAGCCATGAGCAAGGAACTCGCCCTGCTCCTGCACAACATAGAAGACGAGTCGCGCGTCACCGTCAACAACCGCAATTTCTACATCGGCCGCATCGGGCGCCACGAGGTAGTTCTGGCACAATGCGGCATAGGCAAGGTGAATGCCGCTGTGGGCACGCTGACGCTCATCGAGAATTTTCATCCCTCGCTCATCATCAACACCGGCGTGGCCGGAGGCACGGGCGCCGGCGCGCGCGTGATGGATGTGGTGGCCGCCACGGCCGTGGCTTATCACGATGTGTGGTGCGGACCGGACACCGAGTGGGGGCAGGCCGCCGATTGCCCCCGTCTTTTCGAGTGTCCGTTGCCGGAGGCTGCTTTCCACGGACTTAATCTCAAGCGCGGACTCATTGCAAGCGGCGACATTTTCGTGAGCGATGCCGACACCGTGCGCCGCATACTCGACATATATCCGGACGCAGTGGCCGTGGACATGGAGTCGGCTGCCGTCGCCCAGGTGTGCTTCCTCAAGGATGTGCCCTGCGTGGTGCTGCGTGTGATAAGCGACACTCCCGGCGCGGCCGACAATGTGGCGCAGTACGCCAGCTTCTGGGACACCGCACCTACGTGTACCTTTGAGGCCGTAGGCGCTCTCATGAGCAAGCTCTGAGGCGCGGCGGCATGAAGGACATACCCGTAGCCCGCGGGCGCCGCTATCTTCTGGAGATGATAGCGCGGGGCGAGCACGAGAATCAGGATTTCAAGTACAGTATAGGAGACGCCTGCAAGATAGCCCGCAGCATATCGGCCTTCGCCAACCGTGGCGGCGGCCATCTGCTCATCGGTGTCAAGGACAACGGCGTCGTGGCCGGTGTGCGCAACGAAGAGGATGTGTACGTGGTGGAAGAGGCGGCGTCGCTGTACTGCCGTCCAGCCCAGCATATCGACTTCGCGGCATTTCGCTACGACGAGCGTGCCGTCGTCATCCGCGCGTCGGTGGCAGCGTATGCGTCGCGGCCCGTGATGGCCCGCGATGCCGACGGTTCGTGGCAGGCCTACTACCGCGTGGCCGACGAGAATATCCGGGCCCACCCGCTGATGGTCGAGGCCTGGCGTCGACGTTCGGTCGCAACGTGTATCGCGTTGCGCGAGGATTCGCCGGGCCGCGCGCTGCTGGCGCTGGTGGCGCGTACCGGCGCAGCCGGTGTGCGCCCGGAGGATGTCGCGCCGGCTCTTGGCATCAGCCGTCGCACGGCGTCGGCCCACATTGTGCGTCTTGCCGCCATGAGGATTCTCGACTTTGTCTATTCCGACGGCGAGTTCCGCGTGGTGGCCGCTGACAGTTCGGAGCATTAGCCGGCTGACCGGAACGAAGCGTAAAGAGCAATCTGAGTAAACTGATTCTGCTCGGTTTTTGCAGTTTTTGTGTTATTTTTTTGTCGATTGATAAAAAAATTATAATTTTGCAGCGATGCGCAGAGGCGCGTCGCTAAATATTTATTAGAAAACGTTTTGCTTTTCGCTCTTAGTTGATGAACCTGAGAAATTTTGAAACAAGAGAAGCGAGAAAAGGCAAGATGGTTTCTCACGCATATGCGTGGGCAGCTATTGGTGCATCCGCTTCTCATGGTTTTCTCAGGACCTATCAACTAAGGGTGTGGCAATTCAGCCCACGTTTTTTTCGTTTATAACAGGTGCAGTTGAGGGTTGCAGCCGCCAGGAAAGTTTTTTATTTATGTATAACAAACCAATCAGGAGCTTGGTCGTGCTGATGCTGGGAGCCGGTCTGCTGACATCGTCGTGCGCCACGCTGTTCACCAAGTCACGGCAGGAAATCCAGTTCAAAGGAGTACCCGGCACTGTTGTAATCGACAAAAAGAAAAATCAGCCCATTGCCGAAATCGGGTCCAACGGCTTTGCGCGCGCCGAGGTGCGCAAGCAGTTGGGCAAGAAAGAGCTGCGTGCCACCAGAGACGGCTATCAGCCAGCCGACTATGCCCTGGAGACAAAGATGCAGGGATGGTTCTGGGGCAACCTGATTCTCGGCGGCATTCCCGGTATGGCTATCGATGCCGCCACGGGCAAGATGAAGAAGTATAAGACCGACGTTCTCGACGTCACCCTCATGCCGCTGGAGGGCCAGGAGGAGGTGACGGAGGAGATTGTAGTGCCCAATCTGCCTCAGACCGTGAGCCGCGAGAATCCTGGCGTCACGGATGCAGAGAAGGCCATAATCCGCTGGTACATCGACTCTGACCCTCGTGGTGCGCGTGTCTACTGGCGTGTCATCTCCAACGTACCCGCCGAGGTGCACAATACCAACGAGACATATCTCACGACCACTCCTATCGAGGAAACCCGCAGCTTCAATATCCCGGGCCTCAATTACGACAACGCACAGGCCGTGACGGTAGAGATCAAGCTCACGAAGCGCGGCTATGAGGACCAGGTGAAGCGCTATAATGTGCGCCAGGCCCTCGACCAGCAGGAAATCAGCGGTTTCTTCGAACTCGTGCCCAAAACCAATTAATCAGATAACATGAAAAATTTCATCAAGTCGGCAGCGGCTTTCGGGCTGTTGCTGTGCATGTCGGCAGCCGGATTCGGCGCGCATGCCAAGAATTTCACTATCGTGGTAAACAGCGACCCCGAGGAGGCCGAGGTGTATCTTAACGGCACGATGGTGGCGAACTCCACACCGGCCGTGATTGAGGTGGACAAGAAGACGGCCGCCAAGACCATGATAATCCAGGTGCGCAAGGAAGGATACGAAAACAAGTCCGCCACGGTGTCCTACACGGCCAAACAGCTCAAGGCCAATCCGGTGCTGTATCTCAAAATGAAGAGGAAGGCGTCGGCCGCAGCCGCCAACCGTCCGTCGGCTGCCGACCCGACGGTGACCGTAGCCGAAAGCCGTCAGCGCGTCGACCGCCACAACCCCGGAACCACCGGCATGGAGCAGGCCATAATACGCTGGTTCTTCGATTCCGATCCACGCGGTGCCCGCATCTTCTGGCGAGTCATATCCAGTGTGCCCGCTGAGGTGAAGAATACCAACGAGACGTATCTCACGACAACCCCTCTGGAGGAAACCCGCAGTTTCAATATCCAGGGTCTCACCTACAACAATTCGCGCGATGTGACGGTGGAAATCAAGGTCTCGAAACGCGGTTATGAGGATCAGGTGAAGCGTTTTAACGTACGCCAGGCGCTCGACCAGCAGGAAATCAGCGGTTTCTTCGAACTTGTGCCGAAGGAGACCGAGAAAGAGGAGTGACAGTCTTATCCTTTATGTGAGGCGGGGAGCATACGTCGGGCCTGAAGTGCCGGACTGCGGGGCTCCCCGTTTTTTTAGTTTAGTTTATAGTTGATAGGGGATAGGTAAGAGGGGGACGCCGCTTCGCGGCAGTTAGGAGTGGGAGTGAGGGCGTTATCGAAACAAAAATACAGAGATGACAAAAATAACAGATTAAATTTTAATCAGTTTTTGTGGTAGAGGTAATAGATGGTGTGTGAGGACGAGATACAGAAGAACATAAGGTCATAAGGGACAGAAGAATAAATATTTAAATTTGAATTTTTGTTGCTTATGACTTTATGTCCTTGTGTTTCTCGCCATGCGATGTAACTTCCCCCCCTCTTACCTATCAACTCTCAACTATAAACTAAAAAAGCAGCCTGTAAAGGCTGCTTTTTGCGGAAAGAGAGGCTCTCGAACTTATACTTTCACAGAATATCATAAAACTGCAAACGACTGATAATCAAGTGTAAATTACAATATAG